>Ga0123355_10020237_pt1 | contig 10620 bp, 4 predicted proteins | sample TergutEmb28metaG_3_FD_89872 | JGI IMG/M metagenome (GOLD analysis project Ga0123355, IMG submission 89872) | Embiratermes neotenicus P1 segment gut microbial communities from Petit-Saut dam, French Guiana - Emb289 P1 | ecosystem: Host-associated > Arthropoda: Insects > Digestive system > Gut ... | reverse complement strand
GTATTGAATCCACCTGGGAGAAAATAAGACAAGGGGTACCCCAAGGATCAATTTTGGGACCGTTACTTTTTCTAATTTATATAAATGACTTGCCAAACTTAGCATCCACTGGAACTAAAATCCCTTTATATGCGGACGATACCAGTATAATAGTAACTAGCTCAAATTTGGAAAATTTTGAAACAAAAATTGATAACATATTTGGGGAAATTGGTTCAAAGTAAACCAATTAAAATTAAATTACAATAAAACAAATTACCTGCAATTTAATATGAAAAATAGCTGGGATTGTGTATTGCAACCTAACTAACAGGGTAATTGCATCAAAAGCTCATCAAATGCAAAATTTTTAGGTTTGATTATCGAAGGCTTCGTATCATGGAAGGCTCATATAGACCAAATGATGTCCAAATTGAATACAGCATGTTTTGTAATTCGAACGATACAAGCTATAATGTCTGTAGAAACATTAAGAATGGTCTATTTTGCATACATACATTCAATTGTAAGTTACGGGATAGTTTTTGGGGGAAAACCAACCATATAGTGATAAGATTTTGAAAATTCAAAAAAGGGTGATTAGAATCATTACAAGTTCAAGACCGAGAGATTCATGTAGGGAACTGTTCAAAAACTTAGAAATACTAACCTTATATTCCCAATATATATACTCAATATCAATATATGTTGTAAAAAACAAACATTAATTTCATACAAACAATCAGACCCACAGCATTCACACAAGATTTAAAACCAACTTACATCCACCCACAGCTAATCTAACAAAGTTCCAAAAGGCAGTGCACTACTCAGCAATCAAAGTTTTTAACAACCTTCTGCACAAAATCAAAGACTTATCCAACGATATGTTACTGTTTCGGAATGCTTTGAAGAGGTTTTTACTTACAAAATCCTTTTATAATAGTAAGGAATATTTTAATTAACAGAGATATTGCATTGAGATTTAAATGAACAATTTTAAGTACTTAATGCTGCACTCTATTTATAGCTAAGATTCTCCCAACACTATGTATATTATATCAGTATGTAAGTGACAATGTCTATATCCACAGGATTGGATCCTAATTTGGATTTATAGAATGCAAATAAATTACATTACATTACATTTAAACAGTCACAGTTGGAAGATGAATTCCTCGTAAGAAGCTGGTAAAGAAAGCAAAGAATGTGATGTAACCAACAGGCACATTTCTTCAAATGTGCCATTGTCACTTCTCTCCCACTGTCAGTTTGTGCTTGTTACAATTATAACCTTCTGCAGTTTGAAAATGTGGCTCATAATGCGTATCACTGCCCCTGCCCCACCTTGACCCCCAGCTGTGCCTAGAGGAACCATACATTTTGTTTTGTGTTGTCAGTTCAAACTGCAACCAGCATCAGTGCTACCAATACAACATGTCTGTGAAGAGTAGATACAAAATTCTGCTCATATGTAAACTCAGTATTTCGTGGATTATTATTATTATTATTATTATTATTATTTTATATATATATATGTATAGGTATATGGATTTGAAGCTTTTACAACAAATAAATACACTGAAACCACTGGAGCAATTAGTGTTATCAGGCTTAAGATAGGAACCACCAACGATGGCCAGAGAGAGTGTTAGAGCATATAGTTAGCTGTATAATTTCGAAGAAATGAGTCTTCTCCGTGTTCTCCCAAAGGTCACAGATGCAAAATGTTTTCAGTTATTTTTTGCAGTGTGAATTGATGTTTCCTCAGCTTATTCTCCATTTATACATTTGTAGCGTTCAGATTGTGTGCTGTGTGCAGCTGTTACACTCTGTATGTCAACGGCACTGCCTGCTTCTCACAGTACCTTGCACCCTATACTATTAAGAGGATGTTCTGCCCATTTGCAGATTGGCCATGAATGACAAAGTAACACAGTACAGAAGTTGTAATTCACGACTGTGTTATGTCATCCTCCCACCTCTTTCAGCCTACTTGGCCATTCTCAGCGGGATCACTTGAAAATTAATGGAATGTGTTATGTTTACAGGTACATAAAATTCTAGTTAAAATGTGCAATGATACGGTACACAGCAAAATGTACTCTATTTGAGAGTGTGGATCCCCTGGTAAATCACATTTTGTAAAATGTCAGGACTGTTAACTCAGAGTGGGGGTGAATGATTCTTAGTTCTGGATATTTACATGATAGATACATGATCTTGCATATAAAAGCAATGTATAAAATTGTCAGCTGAGGTGTACTGAGTGTTGCTGAAAAGTCTTGGTAGCTTTGTACGGTGCATTGTAAGCTGACAGTTGCTCTCGTTTTCTGTTCAGTTTATCATTACATATTCATCTGTGATTTTATACACGTGTAAACAGGTACTGCCCATTATTAATGTAATTGCCGTCCCTGGGGATGGCCAGGGAGGCTGAAACATGTGGGAGGATTGTAACATACAGTTGTGAGTTACAGGTGTTGTGTTCTTCTTTGTTATTTCGTCATTCGTACCAACAGAAATTTCAATGACTGTAGTGTCCATTTTAATGTAGTTCCAAACTCAACATAATTTTACATTCTAAATTAAATAAAAAAACCTCATGAAGATGAGGCGCAGTAAGTGGTGCAACTCATATGTGAAGCTTTGCAAATGATGTTTTCTGTGCAACTGCTTACAGATGACCTGAGTGGTGAGGTCATGGTGGCCCCAAGTAAGAAACTAGAAGACCTCATCCATCTGGCAGAACTGTGTGTTGACCTTCTGCAACAAAATGAAGAGCACTATGCAGAGGTAGGACTTGTATAGTTTCTAGTAGTTAGTGTCAGCCTTCATATGCTTCACTGAAGTTTGAGTGCAGAGAAGTTATCTGGTTGAACGTTTGTTATGATCTGTAAACTGACTGCTTCGTGTTTAAATGTGTGACAGTTTTCTGTTTTTACATAATCACATGTAAATTCATCAAGTTTTAAATATTTATTTTCTGTTTGCTCACTTTCTACTTTAAAAGGCCATCTCCCTCAACACACCTACATACGTACCGGAGGTGTGCATGTGGGATGTGCTGGTTGTGTCCAGGCTCATCCCACATACAGAGTTCAGTTTGTAATTATAAAAAGGTTTGGTTAAATTTAGTTCGTTTAGTTTGTTTGGTAAACAAAAGTAATGTCCTTTGTGACTTAGTATGCAAGAAATGTGTGCCTTGAGAAGTGATAAATACAATTCCCTGGGTACACACACTAATGCAGTGTTCCACGCACACTTACGATACATACAACAATGTACACAGTAAATGGTTTGTGGAGCATGTTTTGAAAACTACAGAGCACAGAAATTTCTCATACAGGGTGTCCTAAAAATTTCTTTACCGATGTTATGCTTGTGTTACAGGGAAACATTACTTTATTTATAACCAGCCACCAGGAAAGAGTGACAGTGAGGGCTTACAGAAATTGTGCAAGTTGATGCCTGCAACATTCAATGCACATCTCATGAGCACTGATTCATAAATAAACTAATTTTTCCCTACAACCTAAGAATAATTTCAGTACATTGACTTTTAGGACAGTGTGTGTTTGTTGCTGTGTCTGTTTTAAATGTTGTCTTGAGTGTATTTTTATAGTTGCCATTTATTCTTTTGACCTTGTGTTTTAATAGCTGTGGCTTGTGTGTCCAGCAATGAATTGTGCATCTTCCAACAACGGGCAGTAATCACTAAACTGTTCTCTGCATGGAAATTTCAGATTCCTTAATACATGTGAGGGGCAAGTTCATTCATACAAAATGTGAAGTTATATTGTTTGCAAGACATGCTCCATTTGACATATGTCCTCTCTTGGTTGGCAGAAAGCAGTTGCAAGGAGTTAGTTCCTTTTCACATGAAGCTACAGTTGAATGAAAGCACGAGTTGTGTTTCCCAGTACAAAAATTTCATGCACTGAATTCATGCAGTGCATTTTGTCTGTTTTTGTATCAGTAATCAAAACACTAATGTCATGCAAGTGCTAGTGTCATGTCGTGTAACACTAATTGCTTGATACCAGTTTCTTCAGTGCATGCACCACCCAAGGTACATACATGAGTGGTGACATGTACATTCAAGTAAACATGTGATCAAGTTGAGGATTTCCTCGTCCTAGTGTCTTGTTTATCCACTTTGCTCAAACGTCAGCCTTCTCTCTGGTTTGTTTGCCAACAAGTCTGCATATAGTTCCTTGTGTCTCTTGTCACAAAATAGGACTGAGTGTAATACTCACAGACTTAGAAACGTAGGACTCGGTCACACTGGAATTAATTCAGGTTGTGTGCAGAGCAGCATTCAGCTGATCTCTGTCATTGCAGAGTCTGTCAGCAATCTAGTTTGCCTGTCTATCTCATAATTGACAATGTTTGATACTGCAACACTCATACAAAACACTGTGCTTGCCGCAACGGTTTGGATACCCGTGGCCTGTCCTCATTTAGCTCAAACAACCAGCATGCTTGGTGTTGTGGGATTCTTCCGATGTTGTATTTGCACCATGTGAACAGTGAAATCTGTGGTGTTGTGTTAACATTGTATGTGTTCTCCTGAAACAGAAAGAATGTACAGTACAGGACTGCAGGTGCTGAGGGCAGAGAACTGAAATCATCTAGGGACTTTACCATTTTACAAGTTAATCGCTTGGGCAAGGTTTATTTGAATATGTCTTTGATTGGAATAAATTTATTTTGTACAAATTTGCTGTGGTGCAGCATTTATTTACCGTGACATAATAAAATATAAATGTATTGTAAAATGTAAAACTTATTTAAATAACTAACATTAACCAGAACTGTATATAAAGACCCAGTCCGTACCGCACGGTATACACACTTGATCTCAGTTATAAAAACCAGTCAGTTAATGCTATATAGGAAAATAATTGCTGTTTGTTCTGAGATCCATACAAAAGCCACAGATGCAGTGTATAAACATAAAATAGGACCTTTGATGCTTAATGTGGTGGTATATAAAGTAACCACTGGGCTGTAAAGGTTGAACCCTGTGTATGTTGTTATAACAGACCACTGAAGAAGGTACAGAATACCAAAAACTTCAACCGGTTGCATTGTTAGCAGCCATTCTTCTGTTTCATGCATATTGAAAAACAGCTTATTGGTGTTTTTTATCTTAGTAATTAACCAACTTGGTGTACAAAATTTTTGTTTTGTAATAAGTTTATTTCATGCCTCTACATGTTTCAAGCGCCATGTGCTCATCATCAGGAGGTCAAAATTGTATTATACAGCCTCTGGTATCATCACACCTATAGCTGGCCGTCCGGTGCACAGGTTGAGAGAGGACTGCAGTCCTCTCTCAACCTGTGCACCGGACGGCCAGCTATAGGTGTGATGATACCAGAGGCTGTATAATACAATTTTGACCTCCTGATGATGAGCACATGGCGCTTGAAACATGTAGAGGCATGAAATAAACTTATTACAAAACAAAAATTTTGTACACCAAGTTGGTTAATTACTAAGATAAAAAACACCAATAAGCTGTTTTTCAATATGCATGAAACAGAAGAATGGCTGCTAACAATGCAACCGGTTGAAGTTTTTGGTATTCTGTACCTTCTTCAGTGGTCTGTTATAACAACATACACAGGGTTCAACCTTTACAGCCCAGTGGTTACTTTATATACCACCACATTAAGCATCAAAGGTCCTATTTTATGTTTATACACTGCATCTGTGGCTTTTGTATGGATCTCAGAACAAACAGCAATTATTTTCCTATATAGCATTAACTGACTGGTTTTTATAACTGAGATCAAGTGTGTATACCGTGCGGTACGGACTGGGTCTTTATATACAGTTCTGGTTAATGTTAGTTATTTAAATAAGTTTTACATTTTACAATACATTTATATTTTATTATGTCACGGTAAATAAATGCTGCACCACAGCAAATTTGTACAAAATAAATTTATTCCAATCAAAGACATATTCAAATAAACCTTGCCCAAGCGATTAACTTGTAAAATGGTAAAGTCCCTAGATGATTTCAGTTCTCTGCCCTCAGCACCTGCAGTCCTGTACTGTACATTCTTTCTGTTTCAGGAGAACACATACAATGTTAACACAACACCACAGATTTCACTGTTCACATGGTGCAAATACAACATCGGAAGAATCCCACAACACCAAGCATGCTGGTTGTTTGAGCTAAATGAGGACAGGCCACGGGTATCCAAACCGTTGCGGCAAGCACAGTGTTTTGTATGAGTGTTGCAGTATCAAACATTGTCAATTATGAGATAGACAGGCAAACTAGATTGCTGACAGACTCTGCAATGACAGAGATCAGCTGAATGCTGCTCTGCACACAACCTGAATTAATTCCAGTGTGACCGAGTCCTACGTTTCTAAGTCTGTGAGTATTACACTCAGTCCTATTTTGTGACAAGAGACACAAGGAACTATATGCAGACTTGTTGGCAAACAAACCAGAGAGAAGGCTGACGTTTGAGCAAAGTGGATAAACAAGACACTAGGACGAGGAAATCCTCAACTTGATCACATGTTTACTTGAATGTACATGTCACCACTCATGTATGTACCTTGGGTGGTGCATGCACTGAAGAAACTGGTATCAAGCAATTAGTGTTACACGACATGACACTAGCACTTGCATGACATTAGTGTTTTGATTACTGATACAAAAACAGACAAAATGCACTGCATGAATTCAGTGCATGAAATTTTTGTACTGGGAAACACAACTCGTGCTTTCATTCAACTGTAGCTTCATGTGAAAAGGAACTAACTCCTTGCAACTGCTTTCTGCCAACCAAGAGAGGACATATGTCAAATGGAGCATGTCTTGCAAACAATATAACTTCACATTTTGTATGAATGAACTTGCCCCTCACATGTATTAAGGAATCTGAAATTTCCATGCAGAGAACAGTTTAGTGATTACTGCCCGTTGTTGGAAGATGCACAATTCATTGCTGGACACACAAGCCACAGCTATTAAAACACAAGGTCAAAAGAATAAATGGCAACTATAAAAATACACTCAAGACAACATTTAAAACAGACACAGCAACAAACACACACTGTCCTAAAAGTCAATGTACTGAAATTATTCTTAGGTTGTAGGGAAAAATTAGTTTATTTATGAATCAGTGCTCATGAGATGTGCATTGAATGTTGCAGGCATCAACTTGCACAATTTCTGTAAGCCCTCACTGTCACTCTTTCCTGGTGGCTGGTTATAAATAAAGTAATGTTTCCCTGTAACACAAGCATAACATCGGTAAAGAAATTTTTAGGACACCCTGTATGAGAAATTTCTGTGCTCTGTAGTTTTCAAAACATGCTCCACAAACCATTTACTGTGTACATTGTTGTATGTATCGTAAGTGTGCGTGGAACACTGCATTAGTGTGTGTACCCAGGGAATTGTATTTATCACTTCTCAAGGCACACATTTCTTGCATACTAAGTCACAAAGGACATTACTTTTGTTTACCAAACAAACTAAACGAACTAAATTTAACCAAACCTTTTTATAATTACAAACTGAACTCTGTATGTGGGATGAGCCTGGACACAACCAGCACATCCCACATGCACACCTCCGGTACGTATGTAGGTGTGTTGAGGGAGATGGCCTTTTAAAGTAGAAAGTGAGCAAACAGAAAATAAATATTTAAAACTTGATGAATTTACATGTGATTATGTAAAAACAGAAAACTGTCACACATTTAAACACGAAGCAGTCAGTTTACAGATCATAACAAACGTTCAACCAGATAACTTCTCTGCACTCAAACTTCAGTGAAGCATATGAAGGCTGACACTAACTACTAGAAACTATACAAGTCCTACCTCTGCATAGTGCTCTTCATTTTGTTGCAGAAGGTCAACACACAGTTCTGCCAGATGGATGAGGTCTTCTAGTTTCTTACTTGGGGCCACCATGACCTCACCACTCAGGTCATCTGTAAGCAGTTGCACAGAAAACATCATTTGCAAAGCTTCACATATGAGTTGCACCACTTACTGCGCCTCATCTTCATGAGGTTTTTTTATTTAATTTAGAATGTAAAATTATGTTGAGTTTGGAACTACATTAAAATGGACACTACAGTCATTGAAATTTCTGTTGGTACGAATGACGAAATAACAAAGAAGAACACAACACCTGTAACTCACAACTGTATGTTACAATCCTCCCACATGTTTCAGCCTCCCTGGCCATCCCCAGGGACGGCAATTACATTAATAATGGGCAGTACCTGTTTACACGTGTATAAAATCACAGATGAATATGTAATGATAAACTGAACAGAAAACGAGAGCAACTGTCAGCTTACAATGCACCGTACAAAGCTACCAAGACTTTTCAGCAACACTCAGTACACCTCAGCTGACAATTTTATACATTGCTTTTATATGCAAGATCATGTATCTATCATGTAAATATCCAGAACTAAGAATCATTCACCCCCACTCTGAGTTAACAGTCCTGACATTTTACAAAATGTGATTTACCAGGGGATCCACACTCTCAAATAGAGTACATTTTGCTGTGTACCGTATCATTGCACATTTTAACTAGAATTTTATGTACCTGTAAACATAACACATTCCATTAATTTTCAAGTGATCCCGCTGAGAATGGCCAAGTAGGCTGAAAGAGGTGGGAGGATGACATAACACAGTCGTGAATTACAACTTCTGTACTGTGTTACTTTGTCATTCATGGCCAATCTGCAAATGGGCAGAACATCCTCTTAATAGTATAGGGTGCAAGGTACTGTGAGAAGCAGGCAGTGCCGTTGACATACAGAGTGTAACAGCTGCACACAGCACACAATCTGAACGCTACAAATGTATAAATGGAGAATAAGCTGAGGAAACATCAATTCACACTGCAAAAAATAACTGAAAACATTTTGCATCTGTGACCTTTGGGAGAACACGGAGAAGACTCATTTCTTCGAAATTATACAGCTAACTATATGCTCTAACACTCTCTCTGGCCATCGTTGGTGGTTCCTATCTTAAGCCTGATAACACTAATTGCTCCAGTGGTTTCAGTGTATTTATTTGTTGTAAAAGCTTCAAATCCATATACCTATACATATATATATATAAAATAATAATAATAATAATAATAATAATAATCCACGAAATACTGAGTTTACATATGAGCAGAATTTTGTATCTACTCTTCACAGACATGTTGTATTGGTAGCACTGATGCTGGTTGCAGTTTGAACTGACAACACAAAACAAAATGTATGGTTCCTCTAGGCACAGCTGGGGGTCAAGGTGGGGCAGGGGCAGTGATACGCATTATGAGCCACATTTTCAAACTGCAGAAGGTTATAATTGTAACAAGCACAAACTGACAGTGGGAGAGAAGTGACAATGGCACATTTGAAGAAATGTGCCTGTTGGTTACATCACATTCTTTGCTTTCTTTACCAGCTTCTTACGAGGAATTCATCTTCCAACTGTGACTGTTTAAATGTAATGTAATGTAATTTATTTGCATTCTATAAATCCAAATTAGGATCCAATCCTGTGGATATAGACATTGTCACTTACATACTGATATAATATACATAGTGTTGGGAGAATCTTAGCTATAAATAGAGTGCAGCATTAAGTACTTAAAATTGTTCATTTAAATCTCAATGCAATATCTCTGTTAATTAAAATATTCCTTACTATTATAAAAGGATTTTGTAAGTAAAAACCTCTTCAAAGCATTCCGAAACAGTAACATATCGTTGGATAAGTCTTTGATTTTGTGCAGAAGGTTGTTAAAAACTTTGATTGCTGAGTAGTGCACTGCCTTTTGGAACTTTGTTAGATTAGCTGTGGGTGGATGTAAGTTGGTTTTAAATCTTGTGTGAATGCTGTGGGTCTGATTGTTTGTATGAAATTAATGTTTGTTTTTTACAACATATATTGATATTGAGTATATATATTGGGAATATAAGGTTAGTATTTCTAAGTTTTTGAACAGTTCCCTACATGAATCTCTCGGTCTTGAACTTGTAATGATTCTAATCACCCTTTTTTGAATTTTCAAAATCTTATCACTATATGGTTGGTTTTCCCCCAAAAACTATCCCGTAACTTACAATTGAATGTATGTATGCAAAATAGACCATTCTTAATGTTTCTACAGACATTATAGCTTGTATCGTTCGAATTACAAAACATGCTGTATTCAATTTGGACATCATTTGGTCTATATGAGCCTTCCATGATACGAAGCCTTCGATAATCAAACCTAAAAATTTTGCATTTGATGAGCTTTTGATGCAATTACCCTGTTAGTTAGGTTGCAATACACAATCCCAGCTATTTTTCATATTAAATTGCAGGTAATTTGTTTTATTGTAATTTAATTTTAATTGGTTTACTTTGAACCAATTTCCCCAAATATGTTATCAATTTTTGTTTCAAAATTTTCCAAATTTGAGCTAGTTACTATTATACTGGTATCGTCCGCATATAAAGGGATTTTAGTTCCAGTGGATGCTAAGTTTGGCAAGTCATTTATATAAATTAGAAAAAGTAACGGTCCCAAAATTGATCCTTGGGGTACCCCTTGTCTTATTTTCTCCCAGGTGGATTCAATAC
>Ga0123355_10020236_pt1 | contig 10621 bp, 9 predicted proteins | sample TergutEmb28metaG_3_FD_89872 | JGI IMG/M metagenome (GOLD analysis project Ga0123355, IMG submission 89872) | Embiratermes neotenicus P1 segment gut microbial communities from Petit-Saut dam, French Guiana - Emb289 P1 | ecosystem: Host-associated > Arthropoda: Insects > Digestive system > Gut ... | reverse complement strand
TAACCATTTAAAGCCTACTGGTTACGTGATGCACCACCAGTTTAACATTCAACAACTGTACGCTCTGCCCACACTGTATTTATGTGTTTTGTATTTATCTGAGAACAAACAGCGACTTGTGCCCCTTACAGCTATAGTGATTGGTTTTTATAACCGAGATGAAAAGTGTTTACAGCGCGATACGGACTGGGTCTTTAAATAAAGCAGTTTGCGCTTCGTCTTTAAAGGGTCGATTACCATAATAAACTTTTCTGGTGTCTGATACCATTACATTTTAGTTACAGCCTGTCAGGTACCATGTATTCTTAATGATTCATATCAGAATACTGGAACGAATTTCGATTAATTTTGGTATTCGCCGATGTATATGATGATTGTTTAGAGCGAATTTAATTTAGGTCCATATCGGTGCGGTGCACATTTCCACATGCTCAGTTTGCAGTAATTGAAGCAATAAAGTAGGGAACTACACATAACCTGTATGCATGTGTAGACAGTTAATTTCTGTAATGCGTACGTCTTGCCACGCTCTACAATATAATGCACGTTTCTTGATACTTAGCAACCCCATTTTGTAGCCACATATATAGCATTACATTCTTTTTCGTAACCATATTATATTTTGTATTCAATTTCACTTTTACAAAAAAAAAATATGTAAAACTTAGATATTTCTTAAAATTGCGAAACATTTGTAGCAGTTGTTTCTACAGTAATGTTCTCCTATTACACTTCTGTATGCCCCTTAGAAGCACACATTTTTTTCGTGCACATATTTCAGTGCTGTGTATCAGAGCCATACCAGTCTCATGACTGGGCTCTGGTTCCTGCCAAGCCCGGCCTTCAAGGCTGGATACTAATGAATGATGAATTTCAAGTTCACGTATGTCGGTACACTTTGAGAGATGAGTCTCTGTGTATTATAGGTATGTATATGCGTGAGTGTGTGTTTATATAGAGTATATATATATATATATAAACACAGGCGCTAAATTTTAATCTTCCTCAAGCTTAAATAAAATGTATGGAATTTTAGAACTGGAAAATTAACAAAAATAGTCACACTCCGAAAATAATATTTGGAGAACAAATACAGTGTTGTTACAGGATTCCTTTTACGGCCTAAATTTATTGTACCCCCATTGTTACAAGTTCTTTAATTCTTCTACTTCATCACACATAAAATCTTTATATAAGAATTATCCAGCCAAAAGTGTTAATTGCATATTAATTTTTAAATTTATACTAAGGTGGCTTTGAAAAGAACATAGTTTTGCAACAGTTAGTAGTTTGAAATGTGTTATTAAATTTTTTGCTACCAATTTATATATATCACGGAAATCAGGAATTTATCAAGGATTTGTAAAGAATAACATTTTTCCTCCATTTATACAATTATACACTTTAGGACTCAGGAAAATATAATATAAACGTAAGCATAAACCTTTCGAAGTTATCAGCTAACTTTCGTCATGTTGACTTATTGTAAGAATATACATAAAGTAATAAGGGATATTTATTCATTTTTATTACATTCTAACTAATTTTATTCAATATTCAGAGTATTTTAATATTGTAATATTTTTCTTATCATTTTTATCTCATTATATATATGTATCTAATTATATATAAATATTGATGTTTATAATATTGAAGTCCTATACAAAGAAAACTATATGTTTGTTGTACGAATATTAACACTTTTTCTAAAACACTGTAAAATTAAATCGTGGTTATTTTATAACATTTTGACTAACTACCCCGGAAATATTTATTACGATAAATGCCAGTATAACAGTATAGTGTCAAATACAGTAAAATAGTATTAAATTTCATTTCCTTTATATAAAAAGTAAAGTAATCCCGTTACAGGTCCGGTGTGACCCAGAGGGTGTGTAGAGGTATAGCTCTACTCTTCCATGACCGCGGCACTAGAAGGGGGTGAGTGGTCAGCAGCACGCTTCGGCCGCACATTACCTCCGGGAAAGACCCGGTATCACTTTTACAGGAGACTGGGTGGGTCCCAGGTGCCGGTCTGGACGGGCGGAAAACCTAGTCCGCACCGGGATTCGATCCTGGACCGTCCAGCCCGTATTCAGTCGCTACACCGACTGAGCTACCCGGTCCACTCATGTCCTTTATATAGAATGTTAACATTATTACCATCAAACCCATGTTATTATACGTATCTACACTCCATAATATACCATTTTTTTTCATTATTGTGCATTTGTCTAAAGGAGTCGTTACATTTTTTTACGTTTTGTGACCCTGCATCTCAGTATTTTTATCTCAGTAATTAACCAACTTGATGCACAAAATTTTTGTTTAACAATAAATTTATTTCATGCCTCTCCATGTTTCGAGCACATGTGCTTATCATCAGGAGGTCAAAATTACATTACACAGCCTCTGGTATCATCACACCTATATGTGGCTGTCTCGTGCACAGGTTGAGAGGCTCTCTCAACCTGTGCACGAGGTGTGATGGTACCAGAGGTTGTGTAATGCAATTTTGACCTCCTGATAATGAGCACATGTGCTCGAAACATGTAGAGGCATGAAATAAACTTATTGTTAAACAAAAATTTTGTACATCAAGTTGGTTAATTACTGAGATAAGAAAGACTCGTTACATATTCACCTCGTTATTGTCAAGAAATTTCTTTAAACCGAAATCACTGTGCGTTTGTTTTGAGTGCATTCTCAGCAAGTCAATATATAACTGTTTCATTTGGTTATAGCACTTTCATGATTGACATGTCCCGAGTCCATGTATTTATGAATTTTATTGCCTGCCAGCTACAAGGGTGGCGGGTGGCCCTTTCATTTATCAGTTTTTATTGGCTGACATATATTCCAGGCTGAATTTCAGCTTTTTCCATAACTATGTCACTTCCACTCAGCTGTTCACGCAGACAGTCGTACGAACGAATGTGGTGTATGTTGTAAGTCACTAATGTTACCATAAATCTGAACCACCTGTACATGTTCAAGTCTGTATTTGTAGGACAGACCCACCCTGTAGATCAGCCGTTCAGAGACCAGCGTTGGCTACACGTGCTGCTGTCTTTAGCATTTCCCAAACTTTGTATGTCTCCCACACAATATATTTATGTTGCCAGTTTAATTCTGATGATACGTAAGAAGCGTATGCTGCATTATCCGACTGAGCTCTGTAATAGGGTCGGTCGGCGTGCCGTGAGCTTCCAACATCTCCACGTACTGTTTACATGATGTTCATATTTTTAATGGTTAATGTATGAGTAAGAGTACTTTTTCTTTCCCAAATGTAATTTTTGAGTCATAAAAGGGAAGTATGGATTATTACTAAGAGCGTTATCAAGAACTGAAATTTCCTTTTAAAGTGTTAACAAACTCCTGTATGGGTGTGAAACTTGGTCGCTGACACTGAGAGAGGAACTTAGGCTGAGGGTGTTTGAGAACAGGGTGTTGAGGAGAGTGTTTGGGCCTAAGAGGGACGAGGTAACAGGGAAATGGAGAAAATTACATCATGAGGAGCTTAGGGATCTTTACTCCTTACCCAGTATTGTGCGGGTGGTAAAATCGAGAAGAATGAGATGGGCGTGGCATGTGGTGCGTATGGGGGAGGGGAGAGGTTTGCACAGGGTTCTAGTGGGAAAACCTGAGGGAAAGAGACCACTGGGGAGACCCAGACCTAGATGGGAGGATAATATTAAGATGGATCTTCGGGAAGTGGGAGGGGTGGAGACTGGATGGAGTTGGCTCAGGATAGGGACTATGGCGGGCACTTGTGAATAAGGTGATGAACTTTCGGGTTCCAAAATTTGCGGGCAATTTCTTGACTAGCTGCAGAACCAGTTAGCTTCTCAAGAAGGACTCTGCTCCATGGAGTAAGTAAGTAAGTGAGGAAGTAAGTAAGTAAGTAAGTAAGTGTTAATAAACAGTTGAAAAATGAAATTGTTTAAAATAATAATAATAATAATAATAATAATAATAATAATAATTTAAAAATTGGAAGGGCGTTGCCTGGACCGATCTGGTTCAAAGTAGGCACAAGTGGCCGGGTGTTTTGAGCACGGTAATTAACCTCCCAGTTCCCTAAAATACGAGGAATTCTTTAGTTGCTGGGGAACTGTTAGCTTCTCACGACGGACTCTGCTTCATGGAATTAGTACTTTTGTTGGTTATTTATTTAGTTAGTTAGCTTAGCTTAGCTTAGCTTAGCTTAGCTTAGCTATTTAGGTGGGTAGTTAGCTACCTAGTGCCGATCTCGTTGGCCGCGTAGTTCAAGACGTGGGTTTACGACCGCTCGCTTGCTGGGTTTGCGGGTTCGAATTCCGCCTGGGACATGGATGTCTCTCTCTTTTGAAAGTTGTGTGTTGTATAAGTAGCGGTCTCTGCGACGGGCCGATCCCTCGTCCAGAGAAGTCTTACCAAGTGTGATGTGTTATTGTGTGTGTGACCGGGTGCAAGTACAACCCTCTATACCTACGGTGAGTTGGTAGAAGAGATCAGTCTAAGAAAGAAAGTTTGCTGGTTAGTTGGTTAGCTAATTAGCTAATTAATTAGATAGAGTGTTCTGTCAAGTGTCGCTGGTAGTTTGTAGCGTAACCAGACAGAATTCACAGCCATTTACAACTTAACCACAGACATACGATTCATTTGACCAGTGTAAGCCACCAGGAACTTAATGTGCGTATATACAACTAGTATGATGTTTGCTGGACCTTGCATCATTGTTATAACCGGAGAATAAGAACCAATTAGATGCTAATTATTATTTTATTGTACTTCTTATAAGCTCAACATGTTTCGGGAACTACTATGCTCATCATCAGGAGCTCGTGACTATAATGTTGATTACCACATTGGTCGTTTCGTTCTGTAAAGTTGGAGGGGGTAGCGTTAGTGTAAAATTATGGTTCTTAGTGGTGTGTGTTCTGTGTGAAGAACCGTAATGTTACATTAACGCTACCCCCTCCTTCTATATATAACGAAATGGCCAATGTGGTAATCAACATTATAGTCGCGAGCTCCTGATGATGGGCATATTAGTGCCCGAAACATGTTGAGCCTATAAGAAGTACAATAAAATAATAAGTGGCGTCTAGTTGGCTTTTATTCTTCAGTTATACAGCCGGTATTTGAACATAATTCAGTGTAAATAGTCCTTTAAAACGCCATGTGGTACAAAGTTTAAACTCTGTAATCAAATCAAACATTACAGAATATAATCTTATGTATGCAGTGTTGATGCGTACAATATTGAACGTTAGCGTAATACATAAAATTTAATATGCATAACACGTAGGTTGATTCTAATGACTATTGAAGGCTTTAGCATATTTTAACTAAAGAAACTGCTGTTGAAAAGAGGGTGTTCCGGAAAAATAAAACGCTTCGTATATACTTGCCAAAGAGATTTGTTGTGTATTGGACCGTGTATCGTTGTGATAACTGAAGAATATGAACCAACTAGATGCTATTTATTGTTTTATTATATTTATGATAGACTCAACATGTTTCGGGCACTGTTATGGCCATCATCAGGCGCTCACGACTATAGTGCTGATTACGACATAGGTCGTCCGGTTTTTGGGTTGCTGTTGGTTGGAAGTTGGGTGCAGGCAGGCTGGATAAGTGTCCGGGATGCAGGCTTTAGCACGACTGCAGGATCAGGATGGAACTCTATCTTGATCCTACTCGCAAGCTGTCAGCAAACCTGTATGACATATACCATCGCTGTGTGTACAGTGAAAAACTCCTGATGAAGGACAGAGGAACTGTCCGAAACGTGTAGAGTTTTATTCCAAGAATAAATTCGAGAAATTAGTGCATCTAGTTGGGTTTTTTTATAAGAATTTATCACTATGCACGGTCACCTGAACGTCAAACTGATCGCAGGTGGCATGACACTCTCCTAAAATACCACTTACGTTTTAAAAGACTCCCTTTGTCTCATTAGAAATATTTTTGTAAACTCTGTTGCAGTTTTCTTTACAAATTGCTCTACAAACTTAATTGTTTTTCTGAAAGCGCAAGGTAACTAATTACGTAGAGACATTGACTTACCGGATTAATGATTTGTTTGCTAATGTTAATAAATTGCCTCCTGATTACTGTTAGGGCAACGCATAAATAGGCGACTGTTTATGTATATTAGCACAAAGCGTATCATTTATCTTCATTCAGCGAAATTAATATATACTTTCATCTTAGCATGGCGTAATTAAAAATGCATCTCCGGTGTGCACACCTAATTCGTAATTAAACAAGGATAGGAAAATGTGCTGCAGCGTGGTACTGCAATAGCTTGGGCCCACCGCTAAATGCGGTCAATTTCTGTGTCTCCAGCAGGACTGATTATTAAGCTCTTGCTCCGGAATATTACACCTAATTTTTTAGGTTCTTTTGCAAAATTGAGAAAAAGGCTATTCTTCTTCTTCTTCTTCTTATTCTTCTTCTTCTTCTTCTTCTTCTTCTTCTTCTTCCATTGGCACTACAGCCCACTGTGGGCTTTGGCCTGTCGAAAAATGTCCTTCAATTCTTTCCTATCTGCCACCAACTCTCTCCATCTTCTCACTCCTAGCACTTGAAGATCTCGTTCTACTTCCTCTTTCCACCTTTTTCTGCGTCTTCCCCATCTTCTCGTCTCTTCCAGTTATTGAGTGAAGATCTTATTGGACATCCTATTCTCCTCCATTCTATCTAGGTGACCTAACCAGCTTATCCTTTGCTCTTTTATCCATTTTACTATAATTTCTCCTTTGCTCTTCTCTTCTAGTTCTCGATTCGCCCCACTTTTCCATTCGCCGGAAAAATGGCTATTGGCTTTCTTATGTCTGTCCGTCCGTCCGGCCGGCCGGTCGGCCATCCACTTTAAACAACTCGGCTCTCACTGGACGGATATTCATGAAATTTGATATTTTAGAGCTTTTCGAAAATCTGTAGTGGAAATAGAAGTTTTCTTTAAAATCGCATAAGAATAACGGGTACTTTACTTTAAGACGATAGCATCTGTCTGAATCCTTCTTAGAATCGGAAATGTTTGAGACAAATATTGTAGAGAAAATCAAAACACACTTTTCATGTTCAATAACGTTTTCGCGAAAATCGTACCCTTTATGAAATAATGTGGAAATATCTCGTACAGCCAAGCAGTCCACAAATGGCAATATACGATAATACGGCTCATACGCTTTGTATGCTGGATACCTAAGGCTACAAACACGACACACAATATACAGGTGTATCAAAATGATTGGAGCGGTTTTGAATTTGATTATATTCACAAGTATGGTGAACAGAATTATAAATACTAGTAGAAATGAAAGAGTAACTCAACAAGTTTATGACATACCTACAACTGTTCGATGTATGCACACTTCGTCACACGGCACACATCGAGGCAATAGTCGAATTCCTGCCATACTCTGCTCAGCAATTCATGTGTGATGGTCTCCACAGCCGCGGTAATTCTGTTCTTCAAATCAGGTATGCTCACGGGTTGTGGTAGCACAAACACTTTGTCCTTCACGTAACCCCAAAGGAAGTAGTAACAAGGGGTTAAATCTGGTGACCGTGCAGGCCACGTCCATGGCCTGCACGGTGTGACGAAGGGCGCATACATCGAACATTTGTATGTATGTGTCATAAACTTGTCGAGTTACTCTTTCATTTCTACTGATATTTATAATTCTGTTCACCATACTTGTGAATATAATCAACTTCAAAACCGCTCCAATCATTTTGATACACCCTGTATAATACTTACTGCTTTTCCACAGCAACAATGGCTACGCGAATGTGCCTCCATACTACCTTTATACTGTATTGTCACCCTTGTTGTTGTTAACACTGAGATCCTTTGATAAGAGAAATTCTATACGAATATAATGTGGCTATCGATTTCCGAGGTCATACGGCTTCGGTGACAGATAATGAAACACGTGTATGGAGCGATGGCGAAATGGTAGTGACTGGAGACAGCCGAAGTACTCGGAGATGATCCCTCTTCGTACGGCACATACCTGAGATCTATCCCCGGTCTTCTAGGTGAGGGGCTGACGAGTAACCGCCTGAGATGTGATGCGTTTTAATTGTCTTCTTGAGAGGAACAGTTCTTGGCAGATTATTGTTGTTCTGTGGAAGAGTCGGTGGGTGAAAGCATTGTTGTAAATCTAAATCTCTGTATTGAAAGTACATTATGAAGGGGTGTAAAACTTAGTCTGTAACGTAAATGGAAAAGATATGTATTGAGGGCGTTTGAAAACATATTAATGAGAGGTTAAGTGTTAGTGAGATGGATGAAGTAATAGTAGGATGGAGAAAAGGGTGTAATGTAGTTAGCAAAATTTGTAATGTACAATAATTGTTATTGGTGTGACGCATCTGTCACGCATATACTGCTAGCGTAACAACAGTGAAGACTTCTGAACTACGTGCTTTCGAGCAGATAATATTAAGGATGTGTTTGTAAGAAGTGGACCGTGAGGCTACAGAAAGGTTTAATCTGGTTTACGTTAGGGATAAGTTGCGGGTTCTTGTAAAGACAGTAATGATTCTCTGTTTTCCATATAATGCGGAGGAATTTCTTGATTAGGTGTGGTAATATTCTTGTTTTAGCACACTGCTGTATACGGTAGTTAGCTTATTACTGAACTGAGGCTTCTGATTGAACCTTCTAATTTTTAGATGCTTTCGCAAAATTGCGAAAAGCGACTGTTAGCTTCGTTATATCTGTCCGTCCATCTCTCCGTCCACATGAAACAACTCGGCTCCCACTGGACGCATCTTCATGAAATTTGGTATTTGAATGTTTTTCTAAAATTTGTCGAGAGTATTCAAGTATCATTAAACTCTGACAAGAATAACGGGTACTTGATATGAATACCGATGTACAGTTTTTAAAACATCTCACTCAGTTCTGCTTAGAATGAGAAATGTTCGAGACGAAAGTTTTACAGAAATCAACACATTTTAGGTTTAAAAAACATTTTTTTTCCCCGATAAACTTTCCTTTTGCGGGGTGATTAGGAAAAACACTGTAGAGCCGGACGGGCCGCAGATCACAGTGCAGGGCGTTTCATAATGTTCTCCATGACTACAAACATTTATAACAAGAAAACCAAAGGACCTACCTCAATGGCATTGTTCACAGCCACAAGAAAACTGAAAAAGTTTTTTGACAACTAGAGATTTCGCTGTGTTGCACCATAGGTGACACGGCACACAGCGATACGGTATTCAGGTTCTTGCTACACACGCGTCAACATGAGTGCATTGATATTCTTCACTGCTGTAATGATCCGTGTCTTTAGGTTAGCGAGGTCGCGTGGCAATGGTCCTTTGCGTACTTTGCACGAAATGCACGTTGCACAGTAACCACAGACTTAATCGTGTATTATTCCAACACACAAAACGACTTCTCCCACGAAGCGGCCATTTTCTCACTACATACACTCGCATCGCCTAGCGGCAGAAATGTGAACTACGATGAAAAAGAACTTACTGGTAAAAAACTTTTGAGTTGTTCCTTCTATCTGTACAGGTTTCGTAAATATGTGTCCTACGATTTTCCTATAATAAATTTTTGTAATACCGGAGTACATTATGAAAAGCGGCGCCTGCGCCGCATTATACCTAAGGCTAAAAACACATACTCAGAATATGGAATACTTAATTGCTTTTTGGACTGCAAAAATGGTGATACGACTGCGCCTCAATATGAAGTTTACGCACATTGCCTGTGGGACCGCGGTAGCACAGTGGTTAAGGTGCTGTGCTACAAATCAGAAGGTTGCTGTTTAGATCCCAGCTACTGTCAGTGGATTTTTCATTGACATAAAATCCTTCCGATCGCACTATGGCCCTGGGGTCGACTCAGCCTCTAACGGAAACGAGTACCAGGACCATTTCCTGGGGTAAAAGCGGCCGGTGCGTAAGGCTGAAAACCTTACCACCATCCTATGCCATTGTCATGAAATCTGGGAACTTTAACTTCCTGGAACTCTCTGGGCCACTCTAGGCCTGTAGCGGGACTGCTTTACCTTTACATTGTCCGTATCGTAAGATTTTAAGCACGTTTCTTAGTCTAGTGTAAAAATGTGTACGCTTCGTGTCGTTAGGTCATTCGTTTGTGCGACTTTCCTAAGCTACTGCCGAAAGTAAATGACTTGCCTGAAATTTCGAACTCAAAATTCTGCGTGTTTCATGGCTTTTTAACTGTACATAACGGTCATGATCTTTTATATATCATGAGTTAGGCTGTAAGAGGTAAAGTGATCCCATGTATAAACATAAATGATGTACCAGTCAAATACAACAAAACTTTATTATGTTTAATATTGTACTAGGGCAACATGTTTCGATTCTTATAGAATCAACTTCAGTAAGGATCTGTATTCTTAGAAGGGCCTGAAGATGATTCAATAAGAATCGAAACATGTTGCCCTAGTACAGTAATAAACATAAAAAAGTTATGTTGTATCTGACTGACATATCGTTGTATATTTATACAGTGTGTCCCACTCGCTACCGAACCCGGCATTTCTTTAATAGTTTTACCACTAATGAGGATATTGCAACGAAATTTGAAGCGGACTACAGACACATTCCTCTTCATTTCTCACACAAC
>Ga0123355_10020235_pt1 | contig 10621 bp, 9 predicted proteins | sample TergutEmb28metaG_3_FD_89872 | JGI IMG/M metagenome (GOLD analysis project Ga0123355, IMG submission 89872) | Embiratermes neotenicus P1 segment gut microbial communities from Petit-Saut dam, French Guiana - Emb289 P1 | ecosystem: Host-associated > Arthropoda: Insects > Digestive system > Gut ... | reverse complement strand
GCGGACGCTTGTGAGTGCGGTAATGAACCTTCGGGTTCCGTGAAATGCGGGGAGTTTCTTGACTAGCTGCAGACCAGTTAGCTTCTCAAGAAGGACTCTGCACCATGGAGTAAGTAAGTATGGGTTACCAGCTATTCAGACAAGCTTCTGTTTTTTTCTGGCTTTCCTTTGTTTTGCTAGAAAATGGTAAGTTAAAGCTTATAAATGGGCCATGGCCAAATTCCAAATTCTTATTCTCTTGACACTTATTACTATCTTTGCAGCTTGATTCTATATTCTTCTTCTTCTGACACTACAACCCTACACGGGTTTTGGTTGATTCCATATTACCTATCCATATTAACCTACATACTACCCCTCCATACACATGGTAAGGCTGAGGAAAACACAAATCCTTGCATCAGACTAGCACAGATCACACAACATTACATGGCAAATCCCTGTCTGTAACTTAAGAGAATTTCTTTAATATTAAATAGACTATATGGGCATGGTCAGTGTCATCGTTTGAAAAACACTTTGAAGTACAGGGTGCATATGTTTCTTAGAGTTCTGATGATTTGTAAGCCACAAAATACTTGGCAGTCAAATTCTAAATACTATCCAGAATTTACCTTTAAGAATCTCTACTAGCTGCCATGGTACACTGGATACCATCTCTTCTGCTGCTGCAGGTGTTGAACACCGAAGGAAAACTTCATTTGCACCCGTCGTGACATCTACATACTCCACAACGTGACGGGCTTTTATATCTGACTGAAAATGTTGCAACATTGATATAGTAACATTACATGTAACATAATTCTTTGGTGTTGAAACAAAGGTGTTCAAATCTACATGATGTGAGATTTAAAATTCTCATGGTGGTGACTAAGGAAACTGCTGTGTTTCAAGATGTGACACCATGTGGCCTGGTATAAGAAAGCCAAGTGAACTGATGTATAGAGTGTGGAAATAGCAACAGGTGGTGATTACTTCCTACTATGTTATTATTTAAAATCATCCTGCCATTTGATACTCTACAATCTGTGAGTTGATAATCTGTCAATAAATAAACCAATGATGATACAAAAAGAATACATATTTACTTAATTTCAGTTTACCCGGTACATTCTATTCTGACCCTGAACCTAATTTAGTACCCTTTATTAAATTAGGTGCAGGGAAGGAGCTGTTATCAAGAACTTGAATGGTTTCTTCATCTCTTGTTCTACAAGGACTGATAAGCTCAAACTGTGACCAGCAGTGCATACAAACGAAGTGTGTGTGTGTGGTGTTGACTACCAAATACTGCTTTTGTTGACTAAGTGCTTAACTATTCCCTCACCTCAATAAATTTCTGCTTTTCTCAAATAATTTCAATAATCTTACCTTGAACTTCTGCACGTCCACAATCGGTTCGTCAAGGACTGCATGTACAATAACTCCAGGAATGAATGTAAATCTTGGTTGAGCTTTGCCCTGCTTTTCCACAGAAGTTTTCTCCTCTGAACTGCCATCTCCATGAACTACCTGCTCCTCCTGGTTCTGTCCATTTGCATGTTGTAACTGATCTTTACGATTAAATTGTGAATTTCTGTCGAACCGATTTCTACTCAGAAACTGCTTTAGGCATTGCATCTTCTTTTTTTGAACATTCAGGTACTTGTTACGCAAACGTTTCCATTCTTGTCTGAAATTCAGAGAACACATACTATAGCCATCAATTAATAAGGTCTAATTAACTGCACCACCAATCACTCTGTACAAAACAAAGAAGCCTGGTACTGGAAGGAAGGAAAATTATGGATAGTTCTGACTGTCTGACATGAATGCATGGAGATCATATTAGATTAAGTGGCTGGACATGAAACAGAACTTGCATCATAACCTATAGATTTCTAACATTTACCCCATGCCTAATGGGGTATCATAAAAAGCACTTGGTGTCACAGAGTGATGAATATCACAATCAAACACTGGACATGTAAGTCTGTCTGTCCTTTCTCATGACACCTTTTGCAAGTGGGATTATTTAGCCCATCTGAATAGGTGTCCCTTCAAGTGACTGTGCTACTAACAGTCCTACTGCTTTGCTAAACTGACCCCTATCCTTTACCAGGAAGATTCTCAGAGGATAAACTTTGCACAGTTCTGTTCACATGTGGACTGCCAGTATCCCCACTTAGTTCCTGACAATGTGTTCAAAGATTTTTCCTCAGTCCTACAAATGGATTTACAGATCAATTCCTACAGATTTATCACTGATTTCAATCAATTTAGTTTTCCACCTCTCAATGAATGCCACATCACCTGCATCATTCAGCACAACAAACTAATACAATGTGGTCACATTCTATGCAAGGGATGCTTTCCTAATGACCTTTCTTAAGTTGTAACTTGCATAAATCAAGACCCATTGGAATAAATACCAAGTAAGCAGGATGCATTCTCAGAGAACATACATCTCCTACCTCTGTAGCATATTACAGTTTGCAATATTTAAGCATAGCATATGTAAATAGTGAAATTTGCAAACGAAGCAAAACTTAATTATTTTTTATGTTGCACTATTATGAATTGGCATAAAATGCAGTGACCATCCTGCATACAGGAACACTAAGATGGTTGGTATCATGATAAACATGTATTCAGCAGGAACCCAGCCCTCACTCTTGGCTAAACCAGTGATTACAGTTAACTTCAGGTTTTCTGTGGTTTTACCCAAACACTGGAATAGTTTCTTCAAATGAACCACAAACTCCTTCCTAATACTGACACTCTGACCGTTCGTGATCATCTTCCCACATCACTTAAGGCTGTTAGTCCAGCAAAGCACAGAATTTTATCTGCAGTGTGCTTATTTGTGTATAACTCTTGCAAGAAACAGAGACTTCCCTTAACTACATTAACAGACTGTGCATTGCAAAGGTGTTTCCTGTCAGGTAGAAAATAAATACTTAAATATTGTTTAGAAGAATATCACGCTTCAAAGGGCTATATAACTTAATAATCAATGAACACACATAACATATAATATTCAATCCACAGTTACATACTTTGATAAAATTCTCAGTTGGCTTGCTTCTTGGATTTCCTTTTTATGTTTTTTCTGTCTCTTTCTGGTCTTCTTTTTGACCACAACTTCAGCTCCCTTCTCTGCTGCTTCTACCTCACTGCCATGTTCATGAAATACTCTTTCATCCCACTCCACAGATTTGGTTTTCTTCTTCTTTCCCACTTCTTCATTCTCGTGTACATCTGATGCAAGCTGGGGAAGCTCTGCAACATCTGTCTCCTCCATATCTACAGTCTTCCTTTTTCGCTTTTTCTTTTCCAAACATGTTTCTGTCTCATCAGATTGGTGAGCAATGTCTCTCCTTCCTTCCATTCCCTCAACACTGGACACGTCAGTCTTCTTTCTTTTCTGCTTCTTTGGAGGTGTACAATCATCCTCAGCTTGTGAATATCCTGTCTCCATTTCTGTCTCTCCAGACATTTCAGTCTTCCTTCTTTTCTTTTTCTTTGGAGGTGTATTATCATCCTCTCGTGAATTTCCTGTCTTCAGTTCCGTCTCAACTTGTTCCTCCTCAGCTTCTTCAGTCCTTCTCCTTTTACATTTTGTATCAGCCACTTCATTATCTTCAACATTAAAATCTGCCCCATGTTCTTGTTTCCCTCTCTTTTTCTTTTTCTTCTTCCTCAACAGTTTATCTTCAGACTGACTGTCTTCATTCTTATTTATTTCCTCTGATGCATCTCTCAAATCATATTCACTTGGAATATTTTCGGACTTCACTTCATCATGTTCATAGGTCGAAATGCTACAAAGATTCTCTGGAGGTAATGCAGGGGATAAAAGACAGCCCCTTGCACCAAATTCCTGCAACAGGAAAGCAAAACAGAGCAATAAGTATCCACAATGTAAAATTATTTAACATACAATACAAGGGAGGGAAAACAACAAATCAAAACCAAGTTGAAGAATAAAAGACCAACCTGATGTCACTAGCTATTTTATTTCACTTCTTATGTGCTCAACATGTTTCGGACATTAATATATCCATCATCAAGAGCTTGTGACTTTGCTGTTGAATTACCACATCCGTTGTTGCGTTCTTGGTCCGTTGTGTGTTGGAGATTTGGTGCGGCTGGGTTTGAGTGGTGTCCGTGTTGCAGGCTGAAGCTAGTGACATCAAGTTGGTCTTTTATTCTTCAACTATTACAATGATGCATGGTCCAATAAACATAAGGGTAAACAGAGAGAGAAAACTTTGGATGTTTAATAACAAAGGACTCAGTACGTAAGATTTAAACTTTGTGCACCAAAACTACTATACTACTATCTTCTCATACAATCAGACATGTTACAGGTAGGGTAAAGCTAAAGTTCTGGAGACCTGCACTGTCCATGCAATCAACCATGATGATAGAGAAAGAGCAGGTTTCTGGGAATTCAGATTTCAACCCTTTAATGTGACCCACTGTCAATGAATATTTTTATACTAAAAAATAAATAGAATGTTTAGAACTAAGAAGAGGGGAATGGATAAATTACATAGAGCATCTGCACTATTTCAGGCACTGAAGCACGAACGAGATATGATATGCAGTATACACAGAAATTCATACAAACATTTTGTCCATGGGGAATCTGTGCTGACTGACACTGGGCCAGCTATTAATCCCAGTACTTTGGTCTTTCCTGTCAGTATCATCCTACCAATTTTCCCTACTCATTCATTTGTTTATCACAGATGCTACACAGCCTTCTTCTTCTTCTTCTGTACGGCCCGTGGCTAATGCCACGGATTTACTACAGCCTGGTTGGCTTATTGTACTCACTCTATCCCCCCGCCTGTTTGGACGTTCCCACGTTCGCCGCCAGGTACCCCCACGTCCCCGACGACGCGATTGAGCCCAGAAGCGATAGGTGCAACTGTGTGGGCTAGAATTAGCTGGTAATTTTGCCTGAAATTGCGACTTCCACGTCAATTTAGGGATCTTTTACATGCCGAAAATCTGCGACATGGGACCCACAGCTTTACTTCCCTTCCAAAGGAAGGCGTGCTGAGGATTTTTTCATCCTGAAAAATCCTGATGGCTTTGGCCAGGTTTGAACCCATGAACTTGGGTACTTAAAGGCAGCACGCTACCCCTAGACCACCGAAGTCGCTGCTACACAGCCTTAGCAAATGAAACAATCACACACTAACACATTTAAAATAAACCTGGTATGCTGTACAATGAAAACAAACGAGTTCTAACCTCTAAAGTTTTGTTAGCCTCTTCAGGTGTATCAAACTCAACAAATGCAAAACCTTTAATTTTCCCAGTAGCTCTGTACTTTGGCACGGAAACGTACGCGACTTTTCCATAAGCAGAGAAGACTTCTCTCAGCCAGTCATGTTGAGCATCTGGAGGTAGCTGCTCCTGCCACATGGAAATAATCTTCCATTAAACAGTGGTGACTGTAGGGTGTGGTATGATTAGCATGCAGGAAGTAAAGTACACAAAGGACAAAATAACCAAGAAAGGCACAACAGAGGGTAAATAAATTCACTAAGAGTTTCAGTGACAGCTAAAATGTTTAAGGGCCTGCCACATTAAATAGTGAATGACCAACAACACATTTAAGTTTCTGCACACAAACCTTGTTGGTATATCCATATAATTCATGGTAGTGCTAAACAATTTTGTTGATACTAAGGAAGCAATTTTCTGTACTCCTACATGGCTTACAAAGATCCAGTCTATTCTATAATGGACTTAGACAAATACATAACTTAATCTTTGATATAAACAGCTCTGTTAAGTATAATGCATTCAATTCATAACTGACCTTACTTACTTACTTACTCCATGGGGCAGAGTTCTTCTTGAGAAGCTGACTGGTTCTGCAGCTAGTCAAGAAATTCCCCACACTTTATGGAGCCCGAAGGCTCATCACCGTATTCACAAGTGCCCTCCATCTGTCCCTATCCTGTGCCAACTCCATCCAGTCTCCACCCCCTCCCACTTCCTGAAGATCCATCTTAATATTATTCTCCCATCTATGTCTAGGTCTCCCCAATGGTCTCTTTCCCTCAGGTTTCCCCACTAGAACCCTGTGCACAGCTCTCCCCTCCCCCATAATTCATAACTGACCTAACAACATGTAATGTAAAATTAATTACAATGTTCTTTATGCAGGGAAAGTAGGGTTATAAAGTCCACTCAATCTTAACTTTGGCACTAGATGGTGGTCAGTGATCAGCATCAAACTATGGCCACTTTACCCCTGCAAATAGAACCCACACTACTCATTCAACTGGAGACTGAAAAACCAAGTTTGATGATTCCCACACAGTACAGCAATGAGCTGTAACATATTCTTGTAAATAATTTTTTTTAAATGAACTTATGTAGTGGAAAAAACAGAGGAACACGTATGTCACAGCACAGGATGTATAACTAAAAATAAGCGCAACAGTATACTAACCACGTAGATTGTGCAGTCATCAATGTTATCCTTTTCTTTAATTGGAGCTGTGCGGAACACTTTAGTTCCATCTTCTGTAAGGGACAGTAACTCTGAATTTCTTAAGGCATCAGCTATATCTTGCGCATTTGTGGTTAAAGCCCGAATCTTGTTGAATCGCAAAAATAGAGAGAGGTCTATATCTGTAGTAAAAATAGAATTATATACTAAGTATCTGGATTTGTTGGTGCTGCATCTTTACATTTTATATAGTGAATTTGAGGTTTCTATGGGTCCTGAGGAAGAAAACAATGGCTCAAAATATGTCAAGTGACAACAGAACAGTACAATTTATTATTATGTGTGTGAAAGTAAAGTCAATTTTCAGCATTCAGTACTAAAAGAAACTAATACTCACATGGGTCTTCTCTTATAAGGCTCCCCAAAAAGCGATCTTTTGTCAGATTGGCATCACTAAAATAAAATTCCATTTGTTTTCTAATTGTCTTGTATAACTGCCTCTTTCGATAGCAAACTTTCTTGGGTGAAACACCATCTCCTTGGCCATCCTCAACCACAGCAGGGTTGTCTTCTTCCATTTTATCTGGTAATAAGATAATATACATAAGATGAAGAACTGACTATTACAAAAAATGAATGGTATACGGGCAACAGTATAATGACCATATCTTCTTTAGTGTACCCTCATGTAATATCTACTGTCAAAGACATCACAGAATTTGTGTTGTACTTTGGTAAAGGCCAAATATGAAAGGTTTTATGTGCAACAAATTCACACACTAAATTGCCTGAAATAAAAGGCATTATACTCACACAACCCCAGAAGCTTAACTATGAACCTTCATACTGATATACACAAATGGGCCCATACCCTAACTTAAGGACTCACACAGACAATTCTATAATGTATGGAACTGCAGAAGTTTGGAAAATATGAGGGAAGAGAGTTTGGCTCACATCCCTTAAAAAGACACAATGCCCAGTCCCATTTATTACATATACAATACCTAACTTTAACCTTTCAGACACACACACACACACACACCTGCATGCCCATGGATGGATTAACCCTTTGACGCCTAACGACGACTATAGTGGTCATACCACACCGCTAACCTCTAAACATTGCATTTTATATATTTATTCAACAAATACAGGTATTGAATATTTTAAACATGGTATATACTCTCTGTTTTTTCCCCCCTTCAAAATGCAGTTTCTTTCATAATTCTAACATATTTGGTTCCTGTTTTATTCACATTTTATATACAGAATGTGCTAGAATTTAAAAAAATAATTCCGGCGCCAAAAGATTAATATTGGTTTCGAGCCCTTATGGTACCGATGCACCTAGGCCTTACAGACAGGCTCTTTGTGCCCCATAATCTGATATCAACTCACTGGGCCCTGTTCCTTTACTAAAGTTCCAGATGGCCCCCAGACTCAAAATCTTAATGTCCTCTGAGTCCAAAAAAGGAAACCAGATATACATTTTCTTTTGTTCTTAAGCTTTCGCCGTGTTGTAAATGTAATTTATTCCTTTTTGGGTAATTCCCCGGCGTCTCAGACGCCGGGGAATTACCCAAAAAGGAATAAATTACATTTTCTTTTCTTAAAAAAAAAATCCAGGCAAACAAACCCCCTTCAGGTTCCCCAACAGGGTCCCTACGGAGAGAGATACCTTGATGGAGGGCTCCCCAGTAAGGGACCCCGAAAGATATGTTAAGCGTGGTTCGGAAATGGGCGTCTGCTTCCATAGGGGCCCCGCTTTTGGGGGAACATGGAGGTGCGCTTCTTTCTTAGGGCCTTCTTATTTAGAGGAATTTTTATGAGGTTTTCGACAGAGACGCAGGCCCGTGACTGTACACGCAGACCAAAACTCCCAACTTCTCTGTTCAAGCACAAGAGCACCTTAGTCTAACACATTTTATTGATGGAACATTAAAACCTGGCTAAACATTTTGGTTTAATTTTACAAGACATCATCACGCAAACTTTACTCGAATGAAAAATGATTAAATTAAAATTTTAAACCTGATCCTGTGCCGCAAATCATTAAGTTTCAGGGGCCTGTATTAGAATTCTTAAAACGTTGGCTGAAACAATCAATTGTGGACTTCACTTTTGTAGCGGTTGGCCGCCCTTCGATACGTTGCTGTTCTCAGTGCGGAGACTAAGTAAATACTAGGATTTTTGAAGTATATATCAGACATTTTAACTGTAATGTTAAAAGTGTACAATGTGCATTGCAGGTTAGCTACAGACTATTCATACAATAAATTTAGCGAGACTATTCCTCTATACCACACATCAATTACTATGTCTGAACCACTGATCACAAACGACACACACTTTTAAAATTGGGCACTGCTTCCAACGTGCGGCAAGATGGTTTCACACTCCAGCATGTTATCCGCGCTCATGGCTAATCTGTGATGTTACGCACTTTCTGGCAACATCACGGAGTAACCTTGTGCGCGGATAACTTGCAGGTAGGACGGGCGTGAATTACCTGGGAGGAGCGACGACTTCGAGGATGGCCGATGAAAGCTAAATTTTGGTCATTATGGACAACTTGACAGCCTACTGAAGGCAACCATTTAATGAAATTATAATTAGACCCTATAAAGAAATAAAAAAAAATTGGTACACCACCACCTTAATTATGTAACAGGATGGTTAACATGCAACAACCAAGATTAATTCTGAAGTCCGTAATTGCTCAAACAAAATTATACGGAACTCTTTACTTATTAAATATGCGATGAAGAACATATATGTTTCGATATGCTTTGATAATTAAGTGGTAAATCTTAAAATGAAAGCTGGATATAAGACACTAAATATAGACATCACAAACCTGCATGTATATAATGAACCAACCAATATCATTTTGTAACATTTGTTAAAATGGCTAAATGATTATGCAACGACATTTTTTATCCTCTTAAAATTACTTTCAATATGATGCATAATTGCATGATTTTTAAAATCCTCGCAAGGTGTGGCTCTCGATTCGTTCATCAGTTTAATGGCTGTCTTTCCTTTAACAGAACCAGTACAAAATCCACACGAAGCATAAATTAAGCTATATTCCTTCAGAAATTAACTGTGAAATATAAAACAATTTGGAACTGACATAGTCTGTAAATTACTTCCCCATTCAACCCCTTTTAATCTCGAACTAAATAACAGTATAACACGAGTTCTAGCAGTTTAAAAGCCGGAAATTTTCGGACTTTGTGGGTACGATAATTCTGTGCGTTCACTTTCTCAACGAGGCCTCCAGCCGTGCTCAAACATCTTAGCTACAGCACTCGAAACTGTACCTCGAACGAAATGCTTCCAGGAAGACTATCACAGGTCATAAAGATTTCAACCTACATACGTAACACAAACAGCTCATGGCAGTAGCCAAGTTGTGATTGGTTCACGCCGCAGCCTACCGGGTCATGGGACTCCGGACATTACCGACACCTACTGTCGCGGGCAAGAAATACCTGCCTCTGAATCCAGTCGGTGGTATGGTACGTCACCAGCAGATGTCACTAGCACGTTGCCCACTCTCGCCAAACCACTTTCAGTGGGGTCAAAAGGATCGCGACTAGTAGGGTATGCAGTCTGCTACTGCAACCGCGCGGTTCCAGAGCTTAAGAATGGGGCATTCTCCTAAAGACGCCCCTGGTCGTCACATCTTCGTTGGGTTCTCCACACACAGTGACTAAAGTCTATAAATATTGACTGTCCTTTAAATGGTAATGGTTGTGCTGTTCGGAATTGTGTGCGAAACTCAATTCAAGGCGACAGTTCATATTTCTTTGAGTTACCTTCTCATTTACTGAAATGTTATGGCATCAAAGTATTCGCTAATTACTGAATAATAAATTGGAAAAGGCACAAAATGGAATGCCAGTGGTCTAAATTAAGGTATTATACCGGCACAGAGGAAGGTACTGAGGAAGAGAACAAAAACCGCCAATCTTGTATTACCTTTGGTTTTCAATATAAAATCATTTTGTCTTTTCAACAAGAATAATTCAAATTTCATTATTATACCGTGCAATATTAAATATTATTTTGAATAGCCAGCTTATTGCACAATGTTTTATTATTAAAATACACTAAAAGATATTATATTACTGTTAAAATCTCCAACATGTT
>Ga0123355_10020233_pt1 | contig 10622 bp, 5 predicted proteins | sample TergutEmb28metaG_3_FD_89872 | JGI IMG/M metagenome (GOLD analysis project Ga0123355, IMG submission 89872) | Embiratermes neotenicus P1 segment gut microbial communities from Petit-Saut dam, French Guiana - Emb289 P1 | ecosystem: Host-associated > Arthropoda: Insects > Digestive system > Gut ... | reverse complement strand
CGCTCACCGAGCTTCCCGAGCTCCGCAGGTCCCGGCTTAACGACTCGCAGCTTGCCACCCTCTTCAGCATCGCGGAGCAGCTGGACGGCCTGCCGCGGCATGTGGCGATGCACCCGTGCGGCGTGCTGCTCTCCGACAAGACCCTGCTCGACCGGACGGCCGTGCAGCGCAGCGCCGAGGGGTTCCAGCTCAGTCAGCTCGACAAGGACGACGCGGAGATCGCCGGCGTGATCAAGCTGGACGTGCTCGGCGTCCGCATGCAGTCCGCGATGGCCCACACGGTCATCGAGATCGAGCGGACCACCGGCGAGAAGATCGACATCGACGTGGTTCCCCGCGATGACGCGGCCACCTACGCGATGATCCAGCGGTCGGAAACGCTCGGCTGCTTCCAGATCGAGTCGCCGGGGCAGCGGGAGCTGGTGAAGAAACTGGCACCGCGCGACATCGCCGACCTGATCGTGGACATCTCGCTGTTCCGTCCTGGCCCGGTCAACTCCGACATGATCACCCCATTCCTGCGGACCAGGCACGGGCTCGCCGAGCCGCGCTACCCGCACGAGAAGCTGGTGGACTCGCTGCGGGAGACCGGGGGAGTGGTGGTCTTCCACGAGCAGGTGCTGCGGATCCTCGACGCGATGACCGGCTGCGGTCTCGCCGAAGCGGACCTGATCCGACGGCACCTGTCGACGGAAGACGGCCCCGGCAGGACCGCGCCGTGGTTCCGCGCCACGGCCCTGGCCCGGGGCTTCGACCCGGTGACGGTCGAGCGGGTCTGGGAGGTGGTCTCGGCGTTCGGCGGCTTCGGCTTCTGCAAGGCGCACGCTGCCGCGTTCGCGATCCCCGTTTACCAGTCGGCGTGGCTCAAGCGCCACTACCCGGCCGCCTTCTACGCTGGCGTGCTCACCCACGAACCAGGCATGTACCCCAAGCGCGTGATCATTGGCGACGCCCGGCTGTCCGGCGCCCAGGTCCTCCCGGTCGATGTCAACTTCTCCGCCGGTGACTGGAAGGCAGAGAACCCGTCATCCGGAACGAACCGTGGCTCCGCCCCAACCCCTCACTCCCAGCCCCCCAGGCCCGCGGCAAGCACCGGCGTGCTTTCCCCCATGCCCGCGGCGAGCGTCGGCCTGCTTCCTCCCAGGCCTACGGCGAGCACCGGCATGACGATCACCGGCGTCCCGCGCCGGGTGGCGGAAGCCGCCGGCCGCATGATGGCCGCCCGCCGGTCTCCCCGCGCGACACTGGACGACGCGGGCGTCACGGCGATCCGCTGCTCGCTGCGCGAGGTGAAGGGGATAAGCGACGCCGAGGTCGACCGCATCGTCGCGGGCCAGCCGTACGCGTCCCTGCGCGACTTCTGGGACCGCGCGCGAGTCTCCCGCCCGGTAGCCGAACGCCTGGTCCTGATAGGCGCCTTCGACTCCCTCTACGCCGTCGCTCCCGCCAACGCCGCCAATGACCCGCAATCATCACCGCGCCCGTCCCGGCGCGACCTGCTCGCCCGGGTGGGCGTGCTCGCCCGGCAGTCCCCGGCGAAACGGCCCGGACTGCCGGGATCGCTACCGCCCCTCGACCTGTTCGCCACCGCCGAGGCGGCCGACGGCATGGACAGCCTGGTGCCCGCGGGCGAACTCCGCGACCTCGACCTGCCGGAACGCGTCGAGGCGGAACTTGAGATCCTCGGCTTCGACATCAGCCAGCATGTGCTGAACTTCTACGCCGACCTGCTCGCGGAACTCGGCGTGGTCCGTTCGGCGGACCTGGACGGTCAAGCGAACGGGGAGATGATCCTGGTGGCGGGCGCGAAGGTGGCGACGCAGACCCCGGCGGTCCGTTCCGGCCAGCGGATCATCTTCGCGTCACTCGATGACGCGGTGGGCCTGGTGGACCTGGCGTTCTTCGAGTCGGTACAGGACCGGTGCGCCGCCCGCCTGTTCGGCTCGTGGCTGCTGCTCGTCCGCGGCCGGGTCCGCCGGGCAGGCGCGGGCCCGATGGCCGTCACCGTCAACGGAACCGAGTGCTGGGACATCCCCGCCCTTGAGGAGATCCGCGTGACCAGGGGCATGACCGCCGTACGCGCCGCGATGGCCGCCGGCGACGTGGGCCCGGGAGTCCACCTCGGCGACCCAGGTCTTAGCCAGCCCAGCCCTGGACAGCAGAGCCCTGGACAGCAGAGTCCAGGCCAGCAGGATCTTGCCGAGCAGCCGGATCCCGACGACTCCGGCAATGCCGCCACCCGTCCGGTCGTCTTCGCCAACGGGTTCACGCTCTCCCCCTACGCCGAAACCGGTGGTCCAGGCGGCAACATCAAGCGCCCGCCCCGTACCCTGTGGCACGCGAGCCCCGGAAGCACTGCCACACCGGACTAATGTCACCTCAGGGAGCAAACTCGGCGGGTCTAGCAACGGCCGCCGGCGTAACAAGGTAACGTATTAGCCGGTACGCGTGACCGAAGCATCTTCGCAGGTGCCGCCTGGTGCGACACCTCGGGGGATGTCGACGAGGGCCTGCGGTTCCCGTGCTGTTTACTGGATGATCGCTGGTCGTGGACCTGAGGAAGCACATGGCACTCGCTGAGAATCACGTTGTCGCTGCCCTGTGGAGCAAGCTCCGTAGCAAAATGGGCGTCCGTTTTACCCGTTTCCTGGGTGCGGCGGCGGCGGCCCTGCTCGCGACCGAGATCGCGCTGACGATCTGCGACGGTGTGTTCCACATGACGTCGACGCGGGCCGCGCTGGTGAGCTGGTTCAGTGGCGCTGTGGTCAGCTACGTGATGAGCCGCTGGGCGTGGGAGCGCAAGGGCAAGCCCGACGTGCTGCGCGAGACCATCCCGTTCTGGGTGATCTCCGCCATGGTGATCGTGATCCTCACGCTGGCCAACAAGTTCGCCTATCACTCGGCCTCGTGGATGCACCTGACCGGCGCGAAGCACGTCCTCTGGGTGGACTTCATCTGGCTGGTCGCCAACTTCTGCACGTTCGTGCTGCGGTTCCTGATCTTCCACTTCGTGCTGTTCACCGACCGCACGACCGCCGCCCGCGCGGCCGCGACCGGCCCGGATGCCATTCCCCCCGGCACGAGGACGCGCCCTACCCCCGGCGAGACCCCGGCCCCCGCGGCCACCAGGGCCGCCGAGATAGCTAACGGCGCCGGTTCGGCCGCCGCGCAGACCGCGCCCGCCCGCGACACCGCCAGCCGGCGCAACGCCCCGCGCTCCTAGCGCTCCCGTCGCGGCTAAGGCCCGCATACGGTCAACGCCGAGGATTAGGCCCCCCACACGGGGTCAAACCCTCGGCGTTAGTTATGTGCGACCTTATAACAGCAAGAAGCGTTGATCTCTATATGACGGGCGACCAGGCCCCGGACACGTTTTCAAAGACGATGGATGATGGTCCAGCACTCGTGTGCTGACTATGCCCGCAATCTCGATGGAACGGCCTGGTCGCTCAGATGGAACGGCCCGGTCGCGACCTCAGTCGAGATAACAGCAAGAAACGATAACAGCAAGAAACTGGCAAGAGAAGCGCCCGAATCGCCTAGGCGATTCGGGCGCTTCTCTGCTTCGTTAGCCGCAGCGGCGCCTAGGCGGCGTGGCGGTGGTGGCGGCGGCGACGCTCGCGTCGCCAGGTGCCGATCACGACCCGCGCGAACCGGCTGCCGTAGAAGATGTTGTTCAGACCGGGGATGTGCAGGTTGTACAGCGGGTTCTGGCCCTTCTTGGACTCGCCGACCGTCCGCTTGTGGATGGTGGCGGGCACCTCGAGCACCCGGTAGCCGTGCGTGATGACGCCGATCAGCAGCTCGGACGCCTGGTACTGGGGCTGCTCGAGCAGGACGGCCCCGGTTACCTCAGCGCGCATCGCGCGGAGCCCGAAGGTGGTGTCGCTGATCCGCTGTCCGGTCAGCGCGGAGACCAGGACGGCGAAGAACCGCACGCCGGCCTTCCGGACCGGGTCCTTGGTTTCCTCGCTGCCCAGCCGGCGGGAGCCGGTGACGAAGTCGGCCTTGCCGTCCAGGATCGGCTGCAGCAGCGACGGCATCTCGGCCGCGTTGTACTGGCCGTCCGCGTCGGTGGTGATGATGTACTTGGCGCCGCCTTCGCGGGCGATCCGGTAGCCGAGGCGCAGCGCGGCACCCTGGCCGCGGTTGACCGGCACGTCGGCGACGATCGCACCCGCCGAGTCGGCCTCCTTGGCGGTGGCGTCGGCGCAGCCGTCGGCGACCACGATGACTTCGGCCGCGAGCCCGCACAGGGTCCTCGGCAGCGTCTCTACGACCGGACCGACCGCGCCCTCCTCGTTGTACGCGGCGATCACCAACGCCACCGGAGGGAGCTTGGTTGCGCGCTCGCCGTACGCTTCGCTCAGCGTACGCAGCGCTTCGGCGTCGATCGCCGCGTCGGTCGGGTTGGAGTAGGACACGCTGCTTGCCTCCGGCAGTATCGGGTGGCAGACGGGGGGTGGTCGCCTAGCCCTTGAGAATCCGCAGATCTCCCGGTGTGGTGCCGATGGCTCAGCTCCGGACACGATCGGGCGTGCTCAAGTGTAACGGCCATGATTACCGTCTGCTGGTACTTGCTCCCCACCTCTAGACAGTTTGAACGGGAAAAGATATGCATCTCAGTTCATTCACAGTTGTGCCGCAGGTAACCATCAGCACTCCGTTGCCTTAACGTGACATTTAGCCCGGAAGGCGGAGTGTGACCCTGCCGCGGAGCAGGCTTCCCGGATGCGAGATACCCTGCCGCAGTGACGCAACGACAGGACGGACAGGGCGAGGCGTACCTCCTCGGCCTGCGGCTGCGCGGCAAGCGGGTGGTCGTGGTCGGCGGGGGAGCGGTCGCGGCCCGCCGGGTGCCGCGGCTGCTGGCGGCCGGCGCGGACGTGATGCTCGTCTCGCCGGAGGTCACTCCGGCGCTTGAGGAGCTCGCCGCGCAGCGGCGGATCGGCTGGCACCGCCGCGAGTACGCCGAGGGCGACTGCGCGGGCGCCTGGCTGGTCATCGCGTGCGCCGGTGAGCCGGGAGTCAACGCCGCGGTGAGCGCCGCGGCGGAGGCGAGCAGGATCTGGTGCGTGCGCGCCGACGACGCTGCCGCGTCCACCGCATGGACTCCCGCCTCGGGCGCTGTGGGCGATACCGCCGTCGGCGTGCTCAGCGGCGACCCCCGGCACAGCGTGGCCATTCGCGACGCGATCACCGGCGGGCTGCAGGCCGGCACCATCGCGGCGCGTCATTACCGGAAGCGAGCTGCCGGGGTGGCGCTCGTCGGCGGTGGTCCCGGCGACCCGGGCCTGATCACCGTCCGGGGCCGGCGGTTGCTCGCCGAGGCGGACGTCGTCATCGCCGACCGGCTGGCGCCGCGTGAGCTGCTCGCCGAGCTGTCGCCCGACGTCACTGTCATCGACGCGGGCAAGGTTCCGTACCGGCGGCAGATGTCGCAGCAGGAGATCAACGAGGCGGTGGTCGGCCATGCGCGTGCCGGGAAGTTCGTGGTCCGGCTCAAGGGCGGTGACCCGTTCGTCTTCGGCCGTGGCGCGGAGGAAATGCTCGCCTGCCTGCGAGCTGGGGTGCCGGTGACGGTGGTCCCCGGGGTGAGCAGCGCTATCGGCGTGCCGACGGCGGCGGGCGTCCCGGTCACCCACCGGGGGACCGCGCAGGACTTCCACGTGATCTCGGTGCACGTGCCGCCGGGTGATGAGCGGTCCACCGTCGACTGGCCGGCCCTGGCGAAATCGGATGGCACTCTGGTGCTATTGATGGCACTGGAACGCATTGGGGCAGTCGCGCATGCGCTTATCAGCAACGGGCGACCGCGGAACTGTCCCGTTTCGGTAATCGCGGACGGTACCATGCCCACGCAGCGCACAATTGTTTCAACGCTTGAAGACATAGAGAGGCGGCTCTCTGCGGAAGGCGTCCGGCCGCCGGCAGTGGTGGTTATCGGCGACGTGGTGACTATCGCAGTGGAACTCGCCGGGCTGGCACGGGACCTCAGCGGCGGGGACCACGCTGTACCCGGTGCGGCCCCTTCGCCGGTACCCCCGCTGGCGGAGGACAATTAACGAGCATAAATGCAGGCGGGACCATGGAAGGTTTGGGCGCGACGGCGGAACAATCACCGTCGCCCGGGGAAAACGGCAAGCAGAACGAGACGATCGAGGCGGCGAATACACCTAGTAGTGAAATGATTCCAGTGAGTGGCGCTATTTTGCCGGGAGAAGGGAATGATCCCGGCATGGCCGCGAACAGGGATCGGCCACGGGTCCGGGTCGACGCCCGGCTGCTTGAGGCGACGCTGCTGAACCTGCGGAAGCGGATCGCTGCGATCCCGCTGGTGTTCGACATTCCCGGCACCGATGAGGTGACCGCGGAACGGGCCAAGCTGCTCAGCCAGATCGACGACTACCTGCTGCCCCGGGTCCGCCAGTCCGCCGCGCCGCTCTTGGTGGCGCTGGTCGGCTCGACCGGCGCCGGGAAGTCAACGCTCGTGAACAGCATCGTCGGCACCCAGGTCAGCCAGACCGGCGTGCGGCGGCCCACCACCAACTCGCCGGTGCTTGCCTGCCATCCCGACGACGTTCACTGGTTCGCGGAGAACATGTTCCTGCCGACGCTGCCCCGGGTCCGTCAGGAGGGTCTGGCCCGGCCGGGTCGCGATGGGCTGCTCGTGCTGGCCGCCAGCGAGGGGATGACGAAGGGGATCGCGCTGCTCGACACCCCGGACATCGACAGCGTGGTCCGCGCCCACTATGACTTCGCCTACCAGTTCCTCGACGCCTCGGACCTGTGGCTGTTCATGACGAGCTCGAGCCGTTACGCGGACGCTCCGGTCTGGGAGCTCCTGCAGCACGCCAGGGACCGGGGTGCCGCCCTCGGCGTCGTGCTTTCCCGGGTGCCGCCGAGCTATCGCACCGAGCTCGTCTCCCACTTCAACGCGATGCTCGACGCCAACGGGATTCAGGCCGAGAACCGGTTCGTGATACCGGAGACCGGCCTGGTGGACGGCTTCCTGCCCGACGACATCTTCCAGCCGGTCCGGGACTGGCTGAACGAGACCGCCAAGCACTCCGACCGGCGGGTCGCGGTGCTCAGCCAGACGATGGCCGGGATGCTCGACACGTTCAAGACCCGGGTGCCCAGGCTCGCTGCCCACGTGGACGCCCAGGTCGTGCTGGCGACCCGGCTTCGCAAGGAGGCGGAGACCGCGTACGCGAGCGCGCTCGCGGAGTTCGACGCGGGCACCCGGGATGCCCATCTGCTCGCCGGTGAGGTACTCGCGCGCTGGCAGGATTACACGGCCAGCGGCGACCTGGGTGCCGCGCTGTCCGCCAAGCGGGGCATCGGCGGGCTGCGCCGCCCGGGCAAGCGGGCGCGGGCCGAGGGGAGCGTCGACCGGTACGCGGCGCTCGAGGGGGCGCTGCGCACCGCGATCGAATCGCTTGTCCTGTCCGTAGCGGACCGCGCCGCCGAGCAGGTGACGAGAGTCTGGCGGGACAATCCGGGCGGCGCCGTGCTGCTCGCCGCCGCGGAGGCGGAACGAGTCCGCGCCGAGCACGCCAAGCGCGAGTTCGAGTCGGCTTTCGGGACGGCGCCGGCCGACGAGACGCCTGTCAGGCAAGGTGCTTTGGACCGGTCTTCGGCTGACTTGCCCCTGCGTGTCTCCCGCGCGATCAGCGCATGGCAAGATCAACTTATCCGGCGAATGCAGCCGGACGCGCCGCAGCGGCTAGCAGGCGGTGCCGGCCGGGATACCGCACCCGCGGTCGTGCTGACGGTGGTCGCGATGCTTGGCGAGCCCACTAAGCCCGGCACCGCACCGTCAGCCGCGCGGGCAGCCGAAGCCACTCAGGAAAGCAAGGACGAGGTCGTCACGGTGCCCAGGGAACTGCTTGCCTCCCTTATCGGGGCCACGGAATCTGCCGCCTTGATCGCCAGGGCCAGGGAGGATCTCTGGCAGCGCGTCGGACTGCTGCTCGATGAGGAGCAGCTGCGGTTCGCTGAGATCGTCGACGCGGCGGGTCCAGTCGACGGCGTGGCCGCCGTCCGGCTGTACCAGGCCGAGTACTCCCTTGAGGCAGCGCGATGAGTCCACTGCCGCCGGTCAGCCAGTGGCCTGGTGAGCAGACGCTGTCCGCCCGCCTGGACGCGCTCGGCGAACTCGTCCGGATCGCCAGGGCCCATCAGGGCCAGGACCAGACCCCAGCTGGCGGGACCGGGGCCGGCTCGACTGAAGCCGCCGGCGGCTTCAGCAAGCCGCTGCTCGACGAGGCGGACGCCGTCCTCAAGCGGGCGGGAGAGCGGCTTCGGCTGTCCGGCAGCCACACCGTCGTCGCGCTCGCCGGCGGCACCGGCAGCGGCAAGTCGACGCTGTTCAATGCCTTGTCCGGCGCCAACTTCTCGCCGCCGGGGGTGACCCGCCCGACCACCAGGCACGTGCACGCATGCGTGTGGGGAATGCAGGGCGCGGCCCCGCTGCTCGACTGGCTCGGCGTGCAGCGCCGCCACCGGTTCGCCCGGGCCAGCGTGCTCGACTCCGGCGAAGCCGACCTGGACGGCCTGATCCTGCTGGACCTGCCCGATCATGACTCGGTGGTCACCGCTTCGATGGCCGCGGTTGACCGGCTGTCCAAGCTCGCCGACATGGTGATCTGGGTGCTTGACCCGCAGAAGTACGCGGACGCGGCCGTGCACAACCGGTACCTGATCCCGCTCGCGGGTCACGCGGCCGTGTTCACCGTCGTGCTCAACCAGATCGATCTGATCCCGCCGGATCAGGTCAGGGATTGCGACGACGACCTGCGCCGGCTACTCGACGCTGAGGGACTGATGGACACCCCGCTGGTCCCGGTCTCGGCGCGGACCGGTGCGGGCCTCGGCGAACTGCGCGCGCTGCTGAAGGAGACGGTGCTGCGCAGCCAGGCGGTCACCGACCGGATCGGCGCCGACATCGACGCGCTGATCGACGGCTTCGCCGTGCACGCCGGCCCGCAGGTCGCGCCGGACGCGGCCCTCGCCACCGCGGCATGGGCCACGCCGCTGGCCGCGAACGGGGCTGATGGGCCGGTGCGAGTGGCCCGTCCGCCGTGGGAACTCGGGGACGAGGAGCGGGCAGAGGCAGTAGCGCAGCGAAGCCCGGGCAGGCCGCCATGGGAGGACGCCCCCGCCGATGACGGCAAGCGGGAAGCGGGCGACCCGGCAGCGGGCGTCCCTCGTGCACCCGCCGCTCAGCTAACTGAAGCATTCGCCAAGGCGGCCGGGCTGGCTGCCGTGGCGCAGGCCATGGCAAGCGCCAGGGCGGCCCAAGCGGCGCGGCTCACCGGCTGGCCGGTCGGTCGGCTGCGCCGCCGTAGGAATCCGGTGCGCGGGCTGGGCCCGAGCGGAAAGCCGGACGCCGTCCGGCAGGCAGCCGAGGCGGCGGTCGGGCAGGGGCAGCAGTCGGAGGTAGACAACGCGATCACCGCGTTCGCCGACACCGTGGGCGGGGAGCTCCCCGAGCCGTGGGCGACGAGCCTGCGCGACGCGGCCCGCTGCAACGCGTCCATGGTGCCGCGGGCGCTGGCCGACGCCGCGACGGACGCGGCGGCCGCCGCCAGATCGCGGCCGCCAGGCTGGTGGCGGCTCATCACGGCCTGGCAGTGGTTGCTGACCGTGCTCGCTGGTGCGGGCGTCGCCCTCTCAGTGGTGATCGCGATCGTCCGCGAGACCGGCCACCGTCACGGGGTGATCAGCGAAGCGTCGCTGATCCCGTGGCTGCTCATCATGTCGGTGGCGATGCTGGTGCTCGGCTACCTGACAGCTGTCGCCTGCCGGAACGTGGCGGTCGCCGCCGCCGACCGCGAGCGGGAATCAGCCGAGCATGCGATGCACGACCGGGTGGCGACCGTCACCCGCGACCTCGTGCTTGTCGCTACCGGCCGCGAGATCGACCAGTACGAGCGCTTCCGCCGCGAGGTCGTTGTGGCCTCCGGCGCCCGCAGCCGGTTACGAGTCAGCTGGCTTGAGTTTCTATCTCATTAGATAGTTAGCTCTCCAATTAGATAGGTGCCCGGCCCTGCCTTCAGAAGATGCCGAACGGGCGGCGCGTAGACACCGCCCGTTCGGGATCATCTGTTGTTTACTTGGATTTTTGCTCGGCTAGCTACTTGTACAGCGCGGCGGAGCCGTCGGAGTTGATGGTTTCCATCGCCGCCTGGACCCCGGAGTATTGCTCGTAGTTGGACGGGGTCCGGTCCCAGAGGATCCCCAGCGTGTTGATGTCGAGGTGCTGGAGCTTCTGCATGATCGTGGTCTCGTCCAGGTTGCCTGCCTGCTGAATCGCCCAGCTGATCTCGAGCCCGGCGTCCCAGCCTTCCTGGCTGTTGTCGATCGCGTTGGCGTTGCCGAGGTTCGCCGCCTGCATTCCGGCGATGTACCCCTCAAGACCCGTGGCGGTCGCCTTGTCCACCGCCGACGTGCCTTGCTTGGCGGCGGTCAGCCAGTCCTCCATGGAACCGAGCACGTAGATGTTCTTCATGACCGACGGGCCGCCGGCCGCGGAGATGAAGCTCGGCAGCTCGCAGGCGGAGCACTCGCTGATCGGGATGGTCGGGTCCTGCGCCCGGATGGCGCGGATGGCGGTG
>Ga0123355_10020232_pt1 | contig 10623 bp, 6 predicted proteins | sample TergutEmb28metaG_3_FD_89872 | JGI IMG/M metagenome (GOLD analysis project Ga0123355, IMG submission 89872) | Embiratermes neotenicus P1 segment gut microbial communities from Petit-Saut dam, French Guiana - Emb289 P1 | ecosystem: Host-associated > Arthropoda: Insects > Digestive system > Gut ... | reverse complement strand
TGTTTTTGTATATTTTTCAAAACATACAGACCATTCCTGTTTTGGCTGTGACGCTGGTGTTTGTTATCATCATAACAGGGTTGCTGTATGCCTTGCGCAATCGGCTAAAATACGAGGCCGCACTTAATTTGAAGAAGCAAAACAAGGCGATAGAGCTGCTTAACAAAAAAATTGCTGTGTACGCGCATTTTACGAATTATCTGAATTATTCATATCGCAAATATCGTGTGCGTAATAGTGATATGCTTGTCAACAATCTGCATGATTATGGGAATTACAAACATCTGACCAAGCGGCTGGACAGTCTGCGCAATATCATGTCACAAACCGAGGCAGCTATCGAGTTTTTCTTGCGTGACAAGGGCATTACTACCCGCGTGACCAATATGGAAAAATTTGCCGGAACGATTAACATTGATGATAGGAAGCATTATTATGAAGAACTGCTTCGAGAGCAAGCAACGATTGAAAAAAGCCTGAAACGCCTTGATGCGCGTAGTTCGCAAATTTGGCAATCGTTGACGGCACTAGCATCAGCAACAAGAAGTACCAATCCGGCCGCCGCTGACACAATTGACAATATAATCGAAGATTACACGAACAAATCCGAAAAAATTATGATGGCAAACAAAAATGAAGGCACAACTGCGATGAATGACTTGCTGAATGATGCTTTGGATTCTGAGTATGATGAGGAGGGATTAACAAATGAGGAAGGAATTGGATAAGCAATATAATCCAAAAGCTGTTGAGGACAAAACATACGCCAATTGGCTTGAAAAGGGCTATTTTCACGCCCCTGTTGACACTAGCAAAAAGCCCTACACCATCATGATTCCGCCGCCAAATGTGACAGGACAGCTGCATTTGGGTCACGCATTAAATAACACCATGCAGGACATTCTGATTCGTTGGAAACGCATGGAAGGCTACAACGCCCTGTGGATGCCGGGTACAGACCATGCCGCCATCGCCACGGAAGTGAAAATTGTGGCAGATATGGCAAAAGACGGGCTGAAAAAGAGCGACCTTGGGCGTGATGGTTTTTTAGAGCGGGCATGGGCATGGTATGACAAATACGGCTCTGCCATAATTAACCAGCTGCACAAAATGGGATGTTCATGCGATTGGGAGCGCACGCGCTTTACAATGGACGAAGGGTTAAGCGACGCAGTGCTGGAAGTTTTTGTGCGTTTGCATGAAAAAGGCCTGATATATCGCGGCGAAAAACTGATAAACTGGTGTACAAAATGCGGCACGACAATTTCTGATGCCGAGGTAGACCATGACGAGGCCACAGGCGGCTTTTGGCATTTTCGCTATCCAATAAAGGGCGAGAATGGCATTTTTGCGGAATTTGCCACAACGCGCCCCGAAACCATGCCGGGCGACACAGCAATCGCTGTAAACCCGGATGACGAGCGGCACAGCCACCTGATAGGCAAAACAGCCGTGTTGCCCTTTAACGGGCTTACACGCGAAATTCCCATTGTTGCGGACGCATACGTAAAAATTGATATGGGTACAGGCATGGTGAAAATCACGCCCGCCCATGATTTTAATGATTTTGAGCTGGGACAGCGGCACAATCTGCCCTGCATCAATATTATGAGCGATGACGGAAGCATCAACGAAAATGGCGGCGATTACGCGGGACTGGATCGTTATGAAGCGCGCAAGCGCATTGTCGCTGAAATGGACGCATTGGGACTGTTTGTTAAAAAACAAGACATTACGAATTCAATTGGCACGCACGAGCGTTGCGGCACGGTGGTAGAGCCGCTGTTGAAGCTGCAATGGTTTGTGCAAATGGAAGGGCTGGCAAAACCTGCCATTGATGCGTACACATCAGGCGGTCTGAATATCCACCCACCGCGCTTTGGCAAGGTGTATACGCATTGGCTGGAGAATATCCGCGATTGGTGCATTTCGCGTCAGTTGTGGTGGGGGCATCGCATCCCTGCGTTTTATTGCCAAAACGAAGCCTGCGGCGAAATCAATGTTGCTAAGACAAAACCGACGACGTGTGCCAAATGCGGCCACAACGTGCTTGTTCAAGACGAGGACAATTTGGATACGTGGTTTTCGTCGGCCATCTGGCCGTTTTCGACGCTTGGCTGGCCGCAAAAAACGGCGGAGCTTGATTATTTTTATCCGACAAATGTCCTAAGCACAGGCTACGACATCCTGTTTTTCTGGGTTGTGCGGATGGTGTTTTCGGGGCTGGAATTTACCGGCAAATTGCCATTTAAGGACGTATTGTTTCACGGCCTTGTCCGTGATGCCGAAGGACGCAAGATGTCCAAATCCCTTGATAACGGCATTGACCCCCTGGAGGCAATTGACGCCTATGGCGCGGACGCCCTGCGGCTGTCGCTGATATTGGGCAATACGCTGGGCAACGACATGCGCTTCTACATAGAAAAAGTGGAGGCGGCGCGTAACTTCCTTAACAAAATTTGGAATGCGACGCGCTTTATCATGATGAACATGCCTGATGAGATGCCAACGGCTGAAATCACTAAATTGACTGCCGCTGACAAATGGATTCTTTCGCGGGCAAACCGCCTTGCCGCTGAAGTGACGCAAAACCTGACTAATTTTGAGCTGGGCATTGCGGCTGACAAGACATACAGCTTTATGTGGGACGAATTTTGCGACTGGTATATAGAAATGGCAAAGCCGCGCCTATATGACGCGGCAGATGCCACACGGGATGCGGCTTTGTGGACGCTGCAATACGTCCTGACAACAGGGCTGAAATTGCTGCACCCATTTATTCCATTCATCACAGAAGAAATTTTTACCACCATTGGCACATCCGATGATGCAACAATCATGCGTGCAAAGTGGCCTGTATTTAGCGAATCCCACAATTTCCCAACTGACGAAGCGGAGATTGAACAGATTAAAGAGGCTGTGCGTGCTATGCGCAATGTGCGTAACGACATGAATGTACCGCCATCACGCAAGGCAAAAGTGATTGTGGTGACAGCTGATGACGCTGTGGCGCAGGTCTATCAAAATGGTGCGAAATACATCATGGCACTGGCATCTGCCGCGGAAGTTGTTGTGCAAAAGGACAAGAAAGGCATTGAAGGCGCAGGTTTTGTGTCCATTGCACAGCACGGAGCAGAAATTTTTATGCCCTTTGCGGATTTGGTAGATATTGCTAAAGAAGCAGAGCGGCTGACCAAGCAAATTGAGAAGCTGGAACAGGAAGTGAACCGCGTGGCGGTCAAACTTAACAACCCCGGCTTTGTGGGCAAAGCACCGCAGAATGTGATTGATGAAGAACGAAACAAAATGGCGAAGTATGAGGAAATGCTGGAGACTGTACGCAGGCAGCTGGCGGCGATCGAGGTATGAAACAGGACTCCATCAGCCGATGACTCCGTGAAACATGCATCACATCACCATCACACATTTTTACGTTTTGCTTTCCTTAATGCCTTTTCATAACGAAATGGATCCCGAGGCGGCGTAGGTATATTTCATCGGATGTGTTGGCAAATGATACGACGAACTTGTCAATTATAGATGAACACAAAACAGGCGACCCGTGACAGGCCGCCTGTTTTGTGTTCATGATGCAATGATAATCCATCAAGCATCCATTAAAATCGCAATTTCCCGCATTACGGCCGGGATGTCGATATTTTGCGGACACATGTCCACACACACGCCGCAGCCCGTGCAGGCCGCCGCATTTTTGGCTTTATCAATCTTGCGATATTCCATGCCAAAGGTGTATGAGCTTCTGGTTTCCAGGTATTTGTTGTAATGCCCAATAATATCAGCGATTGGGATGTCCAGCGGGCAATTTGTGCAATAATTGCAGGCCGTACATTTAATTTGCGGCATTTCGGCCAATGCTTTTGCAACGGCATCAGTCACAGCGCGTTCTTCAGTTGAAAGAGGCTTCAAATCAGCGGCAGTGGCAATGTTGTCGCGCATTTGCTCCATATTCGACATGCCACTCAGCACATTCGCAATTTCAGGAACAGAAGCAACCCAGCGTATAGCCCACGATGCCTGGCTGACGTTGGGGTTAGCCTCTTTCAGCATGGCGGCCTGCTTTTCGGGCAGACGTGCTAAAAGACCACCGCGTACAGGCTCCATGCACACCACAGGCTTGTTGTAGCCGGCAATGATGTCAAACTGCTCGCGATATTCTTTCAGCCAGTCAAAATAGTTCAGCTGCAATTGTACGATGTCAATTTGCTCGTGATATTTAGACATGATGTTGCGGATGTCTTCAGTAGTGCCATGAAAGCTGTATCCAAACAATTTAATTTTGCCCTCTGCCTTCATTTTGGCGCAAAATTCAAAGGCCTTAATACACTCGCATTTAGCAGTCAAATCGCCGTTTAGAGCATGTAGTAGATAGATGTCGAAATATTCGACACCGCAACGTTCCAGCTGCTCGTTAAAAATACGTTCAACGTCCTCCGGGGTTTCGCAGCTCCATACAGGCAGCTTGTCCACAACAATAAAAGACTCTCTGGGATAACGCTCTACAACAGCGTGTTTCAGCGCGATTTCCGATTTGCCCCCGTGATACATATACGCCGTGTCAAAATAATTGTGACCCGCCGCCATGTAGGCATCCACCATTTCCTTGGTGGTGTCCAGGTCAATTTCGCCATCTTTGGTTGGCAGGCGCATTAAACCAAAGCCCAGCGGGGAAATGTTGTGCTGTTTAATGAAATCCTGGTGCTTGTTCATAAAAAATCTCCTCCTCGAATACGATTGCAATTTATGTAGAATTAATTAACCCTCTGCTTTTGTGCAAACCACGGCATACAATGTCGCTTTATGTTCACTATGAACACATAAGGCATATTGTGTTAATCTAAGATGTGCCAAGTTATAATGCAATCCATAACACTTGCACCACTCTAATATTCATTATAGCAAAAATGCAAGAGGATTACAAACAAAATTTCAAGCAAATCGGAAGAGTGGAGTACAAGTAGAAAAACGTCCTATTTTATGCTGCCGTATTGCCGGGGCTCGCATAGCATAGCTGCAAAAGGGGGAATCTAGTATGGTCATGGATTCCAAAAAATTGCAACTGATGAAAGGATGTGCGATTGTAAAATATGAAGAAGAAAAGAGAGATAAAGGTCAATCTGCATTTTAATGACAAAGGGGGTTCTTTGCAGAAGATTATGGAAAGGAATCTCTTTGACTTGAATAAGCGGTTACCCTGATGTATAATTGAAGTGATGGGTAATTGCTTGCGATTGGAGGCTTGTATGAATCGAGCGAGCAATTATGGTAAAAATTGGAAAGTTGCGTGTTATATACGGCTGTCTAAGGAGGATGAAAAGGGGCGCGGAGTGAATCGCGAGAGCGAAAGTATTGTGAATCAACGAAATTTGCTGATGAGCTATGTTAATGATAACAACTTGACGCTGGTGGGCGAGTATATTGACGACGGCGTGAGTGGCACGACTTTTGACCGCCCGCAGTTTAATGCCATGATCGAGGACATCGAGCATGGCCGCGTAAATATGGTGATAACCAAGGACATGAGCCGCCTTGGGCGGGATTATATCGAGGCCGGGCGATATATGGAGCGGTATTTTCCTGAGAAGAATGTGCGGTATATTTCGTTGCTGGATAATATTGACACTTATTTGGATTCCGGCAGTAATGACATCGCGCCGTTTAAGGCTATTTTGAATGATATGTACTCAAAGGATATGTCAAAAAAGATACGCTCTGTTTTGCAAAGCAAGAAAGAGCAAGGGCTGTTTTTGGGAAAGGTAGCACCCTATGGTTACCAAAAATCGGCTGACAACAAGCATCAGCTTGTCATCGACCCCATTGCTGCTGCAATTGTTGCCGAGGTGTTTACGCTGTATTTGGACGGCAACGGCTGTCATCAAATCGCATCAATTTTAAGCAAACGCGGCGTGGCGATTCCTTCTGTGCATAACAAAATAGCCGTGGGCAATGCGGGTGTGACGTATGGGTTATGGTCGCACACAGGGGTTCGGCGGATTTTGCAAAATGAGGTGTATACCGGGACTTTGGTTCAGAATAAATACAAAAAGCTGAATTATAAATCCCATAAAATGATAACTACTGACCCTGTTGTGTGGATTCGTACTGCGGATGCGCATAAGGCGATAATCTCGTATGAGGTTTATGAGAAAGCACAGCGGTTGCTGGAAGTGACGGCGCATTTACGGCCGTCCAAACACCGATATTTGCTGTCAGGCTTGCTGAAATGCCATGATTGCGGCTCTTATATCTCGCTAACCAAGAAAGATGCGAAGTACGGGCAGGTCTACGGGCGTTGCGGGCGGTATATTCAGTATCACCGATTCGGGATATGCACTACCCACTCATTCAATTACACTAAGCTGGAGCGGTATGTGCTGGATTTGATGAAAGACCTCTGCATGAAGTATTTGGATGCGGAACACATGACGGCACTGTTTGCAGATGCGCGGGATAATCGGCGCAATGAAGATGCGAAGGTGAGACTTCTTGAAACAGAGATTGCTAAAATCCGCAATCGGATTGATATTCTGTATGAAGATAGACTGGAGGGCATCATTTCTGCTGAGGATTTTAAGCGAATGTCGGCAAAATCTAATGCGGAGGTTGAGCGGTTGCAGGGGCAGTTGGACGCACTAAAAGCAAATCCGCAAAAGGCGCATAATAAGAGGGAGCAGGAGGAAACTATCCGCGAGTATCTATCTTTTGCCGTTCCCACCCAAGCTCTGATGGCGCAGTTGATAGACCGAATCGAAGTGAAAGAAGGAAGCGAATTTGATATGTATTTCACTTTCTCTGAACTTCAAACATTGCATGGAGGTGTATAATAATGGAACGTCTAAAAGGCTACAATGGCGATTACAAATGGTAACATCGGACAATAACCCATGTGTTTGTGCAAAATCCTCTGCGTGGCTATGGTGTATTTATTGAGAAAATGCTGGACGAAGAAAAAGGGGTGGCTCTGCGGCCGCCCCTTTAAATCTTGCATCAAAACGAAACATAATCTCCCCTTCGCCTTCGTATACATAACCAAGCATAGTTCGTCCGGAGGTAAAAATGAAGAGGATATTGATTTTAGCGGGAATTGTTTTGTCTGCGCTGGTACTGACAGCCTGCGCGGCAATACAGGATCGTGTGGATGCAACCGCATACGAGAGGATTCACAGAACATTAGTAGGCATGGAAAATTTTGTGGCGCAGGCAACTGTCACATTTATTTCCAACAACAATACACATTCTTATGAAACCCTGCAGCACGCCCGTTCCAGTGGTGAATATCGCATCGAGGTGACAGCCCCTGCCAATGTGGCGGGCAACACAACTGTATTTGACGGCACGACAATTTCGCAATTCAATCCGCGTGTTAGCGGCCGTGTTTCGCAGACAACGATGGAAGCACCCGAGCGGCTGGAGCTGCTGCTGACATCATTTGTACGCAACTTCACTGATTCGCCCGAGGTTAGCATCTCTGCCGCCACAATTAATGATGCGGCAACAACTGTGTTGGAAGCACAAGTGCCGGGCGGCCATCCATATTTGGCGACAGAGCGACTGTGGGTCTGCAACGACACGTTGTTGCCAAAACAAATGATAATTTATGACGCAAATGGGGTCGAAAGAGTTATTGTCATTTTTCACAGCTTCGAGTATAATGTCAATATAGACGACAATGTGTTCAGGGTCGCAATATCTGACTAAGGGAGTTGGTACAAAAGATGGATACATATGCAAGGGCGGCGGCGGTAGTTAATTTGACCAATGTTGCCAACAATATCAAGGTTGTAAAGAGCATGGTGCGTGGTGGCACGCGCGTAATGGCCGTTGTCAAGGCAAATGGCTATGGCCACGGCATCTATGAAGTCGGGCAGATGGCACTTAATGCAGGGGCGGATTGGCTTGGTGTTGCTACAGTAATGGAAGGCGTGTTTTTGCGCCGCTGGAACATCACAGAGCCCATTTTGGTACTCAGTCCCGTGTTTGAAGAAGAATACGAGAATCTGATTCTCAATAACTTGGCATCAACTGTGTTTAGCATCCAGTCCGCACAGCGGCTGTCCTATGTGGCGGGCTATTTAGAAAAAACTGCTAAAATTCACATTAAAATTGACACAGGCATGAATCGCGTTGGCTATAACGCCCAAAATACAGCGGCTGCCGTAGCATCGGCTGACGAAATAATAATGATTTCAAAGCTGCCAAATATTGTTGTTGAAGGTATTTATACCCATCTGGCTACATCAGACTCAAATCCCGATTTTGCCAAAGAACAATTCGCGCATTTCAAGCATATACTGGGAATAATTGAAGATAAGGGCTTACATATCCCTATTCGCCATATCGCAAACAGCGGCGGAATTCTGGGCTTTCGGGATTTTGATTTTGACATGGTACGCAGCGGCGTTTTGACGTATGGCCTGGCACCCGATTCAACACGTGCAGGTACGCTAAAAATGCAGGAGCTTGGCTTTTTGCCTGCCCTGACCCTAAAAAGCCGCGTGGCGCATGTCAAAACTGTCTCAGCCGGCAGCAGCGTTGGTTATTCGCGCAATTATTTTGCCAAAAATGATATAGAGGTGGCAACGATTCCGCTGGGCTATGGCGACGGCATCAGCCGCGGCCTTAGCAATCGTGGCAAAGTGCTGATTAACGGGCATTTCTGCAACATCGTCGGCAATGTGTGCATGGACCAATTTATGGTAGATGTGACAGGCATTGGCGCAAAAGTACGTGACGAGGTGATTTTGATTGGCACATCGGGCGGCGAGCGCATTTGGGCAGAAGACGTGGCGGCATGGCAAGGCTCTATTAACTATGAGGTTGTCACAGGCATTTCCGAGCGTTTCCCGCGGTTTTATGAGCAGTAAAGCGGGTATTTTTGCTTCAATTTTGAGTAAAAACACCTGCTCTGCGTATATTTAACACGGCCAACGACAATAATAGGTATGTAGCCTCAACCACCGACTTTTATTGGGAGTGAGAACATGCTTGTTAAACGCGGCGACATTTTTTACGCAGACCTAAGCCCCGTCATCGGCAGCGAGCAAGGCGGCATACGCCCCGTGCTTATTGTACAAAACGACGTTGGCAATAAATACAGTCCCACTATCATCTGTGCGGCCATCACCAGCCAAATCAATAAGGCAAAGTTGCCTACGCACATCGAAATAGACAGTGCAAGGCACACCTTGGTCAAGGATAGCGTGGTGCTGTTAGAGCAGGTACGCACCGTGGACAAAAAGCGGCTGCGGGAAAAGATTTGCCACCTCGATGATGTGTTTATGAGCAGAGTTGACAGAGCATTACGGGTTAGTTTTGGTTTGGGTTAGATACATAACAAGAGCAGTGCCTGTTGGCACAAAAAATCAAAAAGCCACCGCCGCTATGGCAAGGTGGCTTTTTGATTATATAATTACTTTACTCTTCGCAATAGCACGAAAGTATATGTAGCATGTTTACTGATAGGTTCGGAATGGCACTTCCTGCTAATGGCGTGTTGTGCCAAGCGCGCTATTGACTGCGCCTGCACCACTAAAGCCCACAAAGCGTGCCCCCGCTTGTACTCCCAATGCAATAACCCCTAAGGGCTGAAAGTTTGTGCTGTGGAACACAACCCCGCCACTATCGCCACCTGCCGCCCAAGCATCCGCCGTATTTATGTTGACGAAAACGGTACCAGTTGTCGGACACTGAAATATGAAAGTTGTGCTGTCGACGACACCAGATGTAAAGCTGGTCGTCACGCCAATTTTCCCTACGGGTTCGCCCAGTATGGGGTTTCTTGCATTATTACCCAGAATTGCCCCTCTGATAAAACCAATTTGCACACCTACACCCACCATCAGATCGTCTAAACGAATAGAACTTTGTGTTTCAACAAAAGCGGAGTGCCAATTAGAACCCGTACGCATAGCACGCACAGTACCAACACCAGGAATCACTTCGCCGACATGACTCACCATATGTGCAGCAGTCACAAAGCCAGTCGCGTTTCCAAGCCTTGCTTGAAATGCTATTGAGCCTGACCTGTTAGGAAATTGCGACCCAGGGAAGAGCGTTGTAAAGGAATGCGGGTCGGCATAGCCGGTTTCACACGTGAGGTCAAGGTCATTGTGCTGAACCAGGTCGGCAGGGTCTCCATCATATAAGAGAATGCCTATATGAAGCTCGGATTGCTCAAAATGCAGGCTTGGGGAATCAATGACGTAGGTTCTAAACTGTTGCACTTCTTCTTCTCCATAGACATGCAAGTTAATGAGTATTCTGTTTTGTCTTGTATCTATGGACGCATTGGCAAAGTTAATCATCGCACTTCTGTCTGCAAGTTCAGCTGGATTGCGCAAAGCGTTTACAAGCACATCGGATACCGAACGCATATAGGCTTCTGAAAACGCAACTTGCCTTGTTATAATGTTGTTGGTACTAATAAATTCCATCAAAAACATATCTGCTGAAAATTGTGATACGGCTTCGGTAGAATCGACAAGCAACACAACCAAGTTTCCGCATTCATTAATGTATATACCGCCCAAATGATGCGGCAATACAGGAACACCATAAGCATCTGTGCCATAATGTTCAATCATGTATTCTGCTTGCATTTGTGCA
>Ga0123355_10020231_pt1 | contig 10623 bp, 8 predicted proteins | sample TergutEmb28metaG_3_FD_89872 | JGI IMG/M metagenome (GOLD analysis project Ga0123355, IMG submission 89872) | Embiratermes neotenicus P1 segment gut microbial communities from Petit-Saut dam, French Guiana - Emb289 P1 | ecosystem: Host-associated > Arthropoda: Insects > Digestive system > Gut ... | reverse complement strand
TGTGTGTTTAAACTATATGGTGAGGTAAATTCAGTCAAAAACACAACTATAAATATATGGCTAAATGATGGTGTTTATTAGCAATGGAAAAACTACATGTTTCGGCTTATATCGGCCATCTTCAGGTTTTGACATTTTTCTTGCTAAAAGAGTTCTATAGAATATGACATATTATATCAAACTCTTTGAGCAAGAAATTTGTAAAAACCTGAAAATGACATATTACATAAAACTCTTTTAGCAAGAACGTTGTCAACACCTGAAAATGGCCGCCATGGGCCGAAACATGTAGTTTTTCTTTTGTTAACAAACACCATCATTTATCCATATATTTAGAGTTGTGTTTTGACTGAATTTACCTCACCATACAGAGGACTCCATACTTTAAACAGTAATTATGAATCATGTTTATCTGGGCAGTGTTACAGACTGATTTTAATCCTGTTTTTAATATTGAAACTAACGGGTTTTTCCAGAGATTGCGTTATGCAGAGTAAATCTCATATTTTAAAACACGTTTCTCTTGAATGAGTTGAAAGTCTGCTGAAAATTATTTACGTACCTCATAACTCTTCCTCCTCTTACATTTCTTCTCTGTATAAATATTAGAACTTAATAAGCTGAAAATTCCATCTTTTGCAGAAATACTACACTGAAATTGAAGTGCCAAGTGTGATAAATTACCTTTTCTCCGCAATCCTGTAAACTCCTGAGAGATATATTTAATTTCAGTCTTCATTTATTATTGACAGCTTTGCTTATTGGCTCAGCTAAAATACGTCTCTTTACTGGATGTGAAATTCTCTCGACTGAAAATCACTTTATAAGATACATATTTCGTTGGCGGTCTTCAACACAGTATTCCGCAGCATGAAAAGTTTCAACACTTAACTAAAGTTGTAGCAATTCATTATACGATGCGCAAGCTACAAAGTAGCTTATTTAACCGTCGGCGCTAAAAATTTGTAAATAGAATTAAGGAAAGGTAAATAAAAATTTGGCCCCGTCCAGGCCATGAAGATGTGTGGGAATGGAGGTGTGGCTCCACTCATTCTGAAACTCAGCATTACATGGAGATGAGTGGTGAACTTCATACCGAGGTCGTTTCGCCCTGAAAAAGAACTCCGGCGACCATTGATTAGGGAGCTGTTTGGGCCACAGAGTTGATTTGGAGGTTTCTGGCGAAAGAAGATCTCTTTCCATTACCAGAATTCGAACCCCAGATCGTTCACCCCGTAGTGCAGTCACTGCACGTCGTGAGCTGTTCCAACTCCCACGTTAGTTGAAGTGTTTGATACGATGAATTCATCGTTGCACCGTGCATTTCTTAAAATCACTTCAACTATTAACCAACAAATGCACCTATATAACTTTCACTTAGAACATTTTAAAACACTTAAAACCACTCTGACATTTTTCGATCTTTTCAGATCATCATCAGGGAGTTTCGTCGTCCCTTGCTAAAGTTATTACAAATTAAAGATTTAGTTCGTTTTTGTAAACAATGTTTTGTGGCAGCGTATCATGTTGTGTAGGAATGTGTTGTGGAGGGTATAGTTGGCTAGGTGTGCGACGCACACCTAGCCAACAACACCCTCTACAACACATTCCTACACAACATGATACGCTGCCACAAAACATTGTTTACAAAAACGAACTAAATCTTTAATTTGTAATAACTTTAGCAAGGAACGACGAAACTCCCTGATGATGATCTGGAAAGATCGAAACATGTCGGAGTGGTTTTAAGTGTTTAAGTGAAAGTTATATAGGTGCATTTTTTTGGTTAATAGTTGAAGTGTTTGATACAACTGAACCCAAACCCGTGACATTTCAGATGGTTTCTTCCTGTTATATAGATTTCATGTTTGGGAGGTTCATTCGACATTTAGAGGTAGCATTCAAGTCTTCTAGGAATTAGCGCCGTGTTGAATGGTAAATATTTACCGACGTCCCTTTGTGCCTTAATCTTCTGTGCCAAGTATCGGCTTATATATAACCCTTCTTCCGCCGCTTACATTAACAAATTCTTCATTTCATCACAAAATTTATTTGTGAGTTTTTAGTTCCCTTAGCATGCCATCGTTTATCTAAATAAAAGATGGTGAGTGTTACTTGTGACTGTGTTCTGGATTTCTGCTTCGATAAAAAGTAACAACGCACGCAGTGCACTATAAACGTCAACATTGAGTTGCGTTCGCGTAACCGTTATTGTTGTGGAAAACGAAAATATGTATTTCATGTTCTTAGTTTGTGTCTGTAACTTTCGTTATCCAGCATGCAATGCGCATGTGCCTTATTGTATTGTTTTCTGTTGCCCGTCTCGCTTTACGATATTTTGTCACAATGTCAAATAATCAGCACGTTTTTTCTAAATAAAAAAGTTATTGAAAATAAAATTTTTGTTCCGATTTTCTCAACGACTTTTATCTGAACAATTTCTCGTTCTAAGAAGAACTGAGTGAGATATCAAAAATGTATATTGGTCTTCATATAAAGTACCCGTTATTCTTGTTAGACTTTAATGAGTCTCGAATTTTCTGGACATATTTTCAGAAAATATTTGCACATAAAATTTCACGAAAATCCGATCAGTGGGAGCCGAGTTGTTTATTGCAGACGGACGGACAGACAATACGAATCTAATAGTCGCTTTGCGTAATTTTGCGAGCGGGCCTAAAGAGTCGTCAGCGGCACGCATGTCTGTAAAAACTGAACGCAGTAACTTCACTTATCGAATCAGCCCTACCGAGCAGTAAACACTATGTCTCCAATATAAAAACCTAATGCTGTATAGTGTAAAAGTCGCTGTTTGTTCCTGAGAACCACACAAAAAAGACAGATAATGGACGTAAGACGTAACACTGAGGCGCGTTCTTTCAGCCTTTCTTGCAGTGGAAAACAACGAGTATTAAGAAACCTGTGTGTGTGTTTGTAGCCTTAGGCACCGAGCACGCAATTCGCATGCGCCATGTGGCCTGCCCCGCTCTGCAATATTTTACCACTTTATCTCATAAAAGACACGATTTTCGAAAAAAAAAAAAAAAATGTTATCGAACACAAAATGTGTTTTGATTTTCTTTATAACGTTTGTCTGAAACATTTTCACTCTAAAAAGAATTGAAAGAAATGTGATCAAAAATGTATTTTGGTTTTCATGTAAAGTACCCTTTTTTTTGTCCGATTTTAATGAAACTCAAATTTTCTCAACAGATTTTCGAAAATTACTCGAATAAAAAATTTCATGAAAGTCCATTGGGAGACGAGTTGTTCCATGAAGACAGACGGGCGTACAGACATGAAGCTAATATTCATATTTTCGCAATTTTGCGAAAAACGCCCAATAAATACACTGTGTTTGGGCAGAACGTAAGATTTTTCAATATTAAACCAGGTGGTACATCAAATATGAACTGGGCTCTAGAAGGGTATATTTGAAATTTCAAAAGCTGATGTTGGAGTAAGGCGTGGAGTTTGCAGTTTGCAGTTTGCAGGTATCTCTTGTTTCATTGGAAGCTTAATGCGATTAAGGCTTGTAAATATAATCTATATATATATATATAAATATTATATTTGCAGTTCCGTGTATCGTAATTCTAGGTTAAAGAAATCCCACAAGATACAACTGCATGCAGATATTTATTTAGTGCTAAATTACTGTACATGTTTCGGGCGTCCATCGCGCCCATCATCAGGAGTACATAAAACTGTAGTTGCAGCCTCTGGTACAGATCATACTGTCTGGGGCGCAAGCTTCTTCAAACGTGACCACGTGGTCACGTTTGAGGAAGCTTGCGCCCCAGACAGTATGATCTGTACCAGAGGCTGCAACTACAGTTTTATGTACTCCTGATGATGGGCGCGATGGACGCCCGAAACATGTACAGTAATTTTGCAGTAAATAAATATTTGCATGCAGTTGCATCTTGTTGGAGTTCTTCAACCTAAACCATGTACAGTCAAACACAACTCAATAATTTTATTAAGTTGTATTTCTTACATTGTTTCGTTCAACGACATGTTTCGGTTCTAGTTATGAGCTATCTTCAGGCTGATTGCTTTTCTTAGTAAGGTAAGTAAAGAAACAATGCCACAAGTACATCTTAACAACATTATTGAGTTGTGTTTGACTATATATTGTTTATTAACACTTTATTATCCAACTAATGCACAAATATATAATTCGTAGATACAATTAAAATTATAAAATATTTAAAAGTTCTGCAACATGTTTCGGATCACAGAGAATCCATCATCAGGAAGCCTTTTATAGTGCTTGGCTGAAATTTACAAGAATGGTTCTATCGTGTCCGTTGACATGGACAAGGTCGGTGTTATGGCAGCATGTTCTGACCCGTTGTGCGCACAACGGTCAGAATATGCTGCCATAACACTGACCTTGTCCATGTTAACGGACACGATAGAATCATTCTTGTAAATTTTAGCCAAGCGCTATACAAGACTCCCTGATGATGGATCCTCTGTGATCCGAAACATGTTGCAGCACTTTTAAATATTTTATAATTTTAATTGTATCTATGAATTATATATTTGTGCATTAGTTGATAATAAAGTGTTTAATTGTCACTGATGCACGGTGCAAACCTGAAGACTGTATATTGTTCATATCTATAATTCTATACAACACAACGTGGATATCCCAACTGAAAGTTCGATTACACCTTTAAACGCTGGGTTAAATCCTGCCATCTGCTAGCCTTATTATGAGCTCACCATATTTTCCACTTTAGCGGGTTAATGGTTAAGACAGCTCTGCTGTTATATCATCAAACCCTATAACACAGACGTGCTGTCCTATTTTCGCTGCAAGACGTTTGTAAATATTCGTTCTGAATTCTTATGCGTGTTACGAAATAAGAAACAATGCCTTTCTACAAACAATGTAGCAGGCGCTTTCAAGCTTCCGAACGGGGTTATATGAAACTGACATATAAAATTATTTTATTGTTTGTGGTCAGTATGTCAGTTACATTTCCTTTGTTTTGTTTGAGAGCTGTAAAGAACAAATGGTTACAGTTTTGTTATGGAAATTGGTAATGATAGTGAGACACGATCCGAAATTAATTTGGGGCATGTAACTTAGACACAAGATACTATGTTACTATCCCTGCAGGTATTATTGTTTTTTTTTATTTACGTGTCCTCCTATCCCCCCTCCGACCCTTCTCTCGACACTTTGTTAAGAGATTAGGTTCCCTTAAGAGAGCTTGGAGGCCGAACCCCAGGTCCATTAATTGCATTACACTCGAATCAGTGGATGCAGAGCGTCAAATAACATTACAGTGTCGTAGGGTTGGACCAGGACTGCGTCGTGAGGAGAGCAATAATGCGCGCATTTCCCCACACAGCGCTATCTCAGGGGTGAGACGCCCGCGTTAGCACTATCTCGATAATCTCCCCTTCTTATCTTTTTTATAATTTTTTTGACATAAACCATATATAACGATCGGTTTGGGTTGGTGGTTTGCAAGGTTCTATATTCACAGCAAGACTCGGCCGTACGTAAGAAATTCTGAGGTTTGCTATTTCCGTTGTGCGTTTAAACTACATGGTGAGGTGAATTCAGTCAAAAAACACAACTCTAAATATATGGCTATATGATGGTGTTTATTAGGAAGGAAAAGCTACATGTTTCGGCCTATAGCGGTCATCTTCAGGTTCTGACAATTTTCTGCTAAAAGAGCTATATATAATATGCCATCATATAGCAATATTTTATAGTTGTGTTTTTTCACTGAATTCATCTCAACATATAGCACGTAAGAAACTATTGCCAATGTGAGACTGCACGTTGCAGGACAACGGCTTTATGACGTAAAATATTTGCAGGTTTTTCCAAATTCCATAAACAGTGCTTGTTATACTCGTGGTACTTCTTATATACTTGTAGGTACGTATTAAATTTTTGAAGGAATCTGATTAAACCTTTCTTCATCTCACAAGAAAATGCTTCCGAAAATCAATTACCTGCCAAATTGTACGGTATCATATTTCTGAAGCCCGATCATATAACATTTCACATCCCAGCGATTACGTTATGCACTACAAGGTGCAACAAACGATTCTAAATTCTGCTCACAGCGTGCAGTTGTGGGCTTTGTATGGAATTCAGAAAAAAATTCCGAGATTATTTCTTTGTTCAGCACGAACTGATTGCTAATTTATAATTGCCCAATACGAGCTGGCGTTTAAACAAATTACATTAAGTCTCGTCGTTTAAGTGGGCCGGGTAGCTAAGTCGGCATAGCGACTGACTACGGGCTGGACGGTCAAGGAGAGGAATTTCAGTGGAGGTGAGATTTTCCGCCCTTATCCAGACCGACCCTGGGGCCCACCCAACCACCTGTACAATGGGTACCGGGTCTTTCCCGGGGTAAAGAGCGACGGGGCGTGACGCTGACCCGTCACCCCCTTCTAGTGCCGTGGTCAAGAAAGAGCAGAGCTACACATCTACTCCCTCTATGGGCCGTGCGGCCTATACAGAGCCTCAGTGCCTGTACAACGGCGCACTTTACCTTTACCTATACCTCTACTCCCCTATGTGCCGTAGGGCCTTTACAGAGCCTCAGTGCCTGTACAATGGTGCACTTTAACTTTACCTATACCTCTAAACCCCCTATGAGCCGTACGGCCTGTACAGAACCTCAGTGCCTGTACAACGATGCACTTTACCTTTACCTATACCTCTACTCCCACTATGTGCCGTACGGCCTGTACAGAATCTCAGTGCCTGTACAACGGTGCACTTTACCTTTACCTATACCTCTAACACCCCTATGTGCCGTACGGCCTGTACAGAACCTCAGTGCCTGTACAACGGTGCACTTTACCTTTACCTATACCTCTACCCCCCTATGTGCCGTACGGCCTGTACAGAGCCTCAGTGGCTGTACAACGGTGTACTTTACCTTTACCTATACCTCTACTCCCCCTAAGTGGCGTACGGCCTGTACAGAACCTCAGTGCCTATACAATGGTGCACTTTACCGTTACCTATACCTCTACTTCCCCTATGTGCCGTACGGCCTATACAGAGCCTCGGTGCCTCTACAACGATGCACTTTACCTTTAGCTATACCTCTACCCCCCCTATCTGCCGTACGGCCTGTACAGAGCCTCAGTGCCTGTACAACGGTGCACTTTACCTTTTTTACTCGCCGTTTAAGGGTTAATTTCAGAGCAGGGGTTTTCAAATACCTTCAGTGTTCTGCCGCTAAACGAAATTGTAATTTGAATGTATAACTTTTTTTTTTTTTGTTAACAACTAAGTTGAAATTGGAACAACTGGATGACAGCGGGGATGTGTAGCAATATTAATGGGAGTGCTGCTTGTTGGCAGATGTGTGGCATTATGTTACGCGGTGTTACGTTACGTGGCATTATGTTACGTGGCGTTATGTTATGTGGCGTTACATTATGTGGCGTTAGGTTATGTGGCGTTATGTTATGTTATGTGGCGTCAAGTTATGTTTTGTTATGTGGCGTCACGTTATGTTTTGTTATGTGGCGTCACGTTATGTGGCATTATGTTACGTGGCGTTAAGTTATGTGGCGTTACGTTATGTGGCGTTATGTTATGTGGCATTATGTTATGTGTCATTATGTTATGTTTAGTTACATTATGTGGCGCCACGTTATGTGGCGTCACGTTATGTGACATTGTTATGTGGCATTAAGTTATGTTATATTATGTGGCATTATGTTATGTGGCGTCACGTGGCATTTTGTTATATGGATAATGTTATGTGACATTTTGTTATGGAGCATTATATTATATGGCGTTATGTTATGTTATGTTGTTATGTTATGTTATGTTGTGTTATGTTATGTTATGTTATGTTATGTTATGTTATGTTATGTTATGTTAGGTTATGTTACGTTACGTTACGTTACGTTACGTTACGTTACGTTATGTTATGTTATGTTATGTTATGTTATGTTATGTGGCAGTATGTTATGTAGATAATGCTATATGGATAATGTTATGTGGATAATGTTATGTTGCATTACGTTATGTGCTATTGTTTTATGTGGCTTTGTGTTACGTGGCGTTACGTTACGTGGCATTATGTTATGTGGCATTGTGTTATGTGGCGTTATGTTACGTGGCATTATGTTATGTTTCATTGTGTTATGTGGCATTACGTTATATGGCATAAGGTTATATGTCATTGTTATGTGTCATTATGTCATGTGGCATTATGTTATTTGGTGTTATGTTATGACGCGTTATGTTATGTGGTATTACGTTATGTTATATGACGTTATGACATTACATAATGTGGCATTACGTTGTGTGGCATTATGTTATATGGCATTAAGTTATGTAGCGTTATGTTATGTGGCGTTGTGTTATGTCTCGTTATGTTACGTGGCATTACTTTATATGGCATTATGTTATGTGTTGTTATGTTATGTGGCGTTGTGTTATGTCTTGTTTTGTTACGTGGCATTACGTTATGTGGCATTATGTTATATGGCATTATGTTATGTGGCACTATGTTATATGGCGTTATGTTATTTGGCGTTATATTATGTGTATTACGTTATGTGGAATTACGTTCTGTGGCATTATGTTGTGTGGCTTTATGTTATTTGGCGTTGTGTTATGTATCGTTATGTTATGTGACATTTTGTTATGACGTGTTATGTTATGTGACATTATGGTATTGGCATTAGGTTATGTGGCACTATGTTATGTGGCGTTATGTTATTTGGCGTTATGTTATGTGGCGTTATATTATGTGCCGTTACGTTATGTGCCGTTATGTTATGTGGCGTTATGTTATGTGCCGTTACGTTATGTGCCGTTATGTTATGTGGCGTTATATTATGTGCCGTTACGTTATGTGCCGATATGTTATGTGGCGTTATGTTATGTGACGTTACGTTATGTGCCGTTATGTTATGTGCCGTTACGTTATGTGCCGTTATATTATGTGGCGTTATGTAATTTGGCGTTATGTCATGTGGCGTTATGTTATGTGGCGTTATATTATGTGCCGTTACGTTTTGTGCCGATATGTTATGTGGCGTTATGTTATGTGCCGTTACGTTATGTGCCGTTATGTTATGTGGCGTTATGTAATTTGGCGTTATGTCATGTGGCGTTATGTAATTTGGCGTTATGTCATGTGGCGTTATGTTATTTGGCGTTATGATATGTGGCGTTATATTATGTTCCGTTATGTTATGTGGCGTTATGTTATTTGGCATTATGCTATGTGGCATTGTGTTATATTTAGTTTTAAAATTTTTTTGACGCGTTCACAAAATTTCAGAAAGCGACGATTAGCTTCGTCATGTCTGTCTTTCCGTCTGTCTGTCTGTCTGTGTGGAACAATTAATCTCCCAGTGGAAGGATTTCTATGAAATCTGGTGCTTGAGTATTTATCAAAAATATATCGATAAAATAGTATGATCATTAGATGAACAAGAATAATGGGGTTTGCCTGAAGCCCAGTGAACGTTTTCGATCATATCTCGCTATGTTCTTCTTGGAATGAGAAATATTTCAGACAGAAACTGTAACAAAAATGAAAACACACATTTTATATTCAATAAACTTTTTTTTTTTTTTTCGAAAATCTGCCTTTTATGATATAACGTGGAATTATATTGTAGAACCGGACAGGCCACGCATTACCCTACAATACGTCACATACGCTTCGCATGGCGGATAAGTAAGGATACAAACATACAATCAGAATAAGTAATATTTATTTTCCACTGCAACAATGGTTGAACTTACGTAATTCAATCTTACGTTACCTGTCTTGTTTATATTCCGATACTTGTACCTAGCCCGCGTACTGGTAATCAAACTTTGGTGTACCACATTAGTGGTAGAGGCCAGTTGAAATGTGATGACACATGAACAGAAACCAGATTTCGTCTTTCGGCGAAAGAGACGAGTCCATTTAAATCGGTAGGGGCGTCAGTCCAGTCGACTACTCTCAGTCGAGGTGTGCGCATCAGCGGCAGTAATGCTGGATACACAATATTCCGAGGTAGTGTGAAGGGTACTGGCTACCCACTGCATTCACCAGTTTCACCTTCACTTCCCCTCCCGTGCTTCACCGTGTGCCATCACATTTCAACTGGACTGTACTCATATCATAAGTTAACAAACCACTTTCTGGAGCATTTTTGCGTTAATTTGTCTCGACTCGGTGACTATTTTCAAGTGTTTTCAGCATTTATATTCCATTATTGTGTTGTAAGAATATATGTGCCATTGTTGTGTTTATTTTTTTCACGGATTCTTGCTTCTGAATAATATGCCTGGCCGTGACTTGCATATCTTCCCTGTTCCTAAACACAAATGCTGAGATGGTTCCCAAGATTCCAAGTTGCCACTACATGTTTCTCATATAGCCTTCCCGACTTAAATTTAGTAGTAACCAATTTCATGTTTTGTTTACATGTAAAATAACCACTGCCACCGGGTGACAACCCAATTGCAGAAAATAAATATATTATTATTATTATTATTATTATTATTATTATTATTATACGATATGGATGTCTCTTGTCACAGGCCTTTTCTTCCTGGTACTTCTCTTGAACCAGCGGTGATCCCCACTGCTCAAGCTTCAAGCT
>Ga0123355_10020230_pt1 | contig 10623 bp, 11 predicted proteins | sample TergutEmb28metaG_3_FD_89872 | JGI IMG/M metagenome (GOLD analysis project Ga0123355, IMG submission 89872) | Embiratermes neotenicus P1 segment gut microbial communities from Petit-Saut dam, French Guiana - Emb289 P1 | ecosystem: Host-associated > Arthropoda: Insects > Digestive system > Gut ... | reverse complement strand
CCTAGTTTTATATTTATGAATTTCATTATTTGTATCAAATAGGTGTTTATTATTAATTGTGTATAAAACTAATGAATATATGTACTGAGAATATAATGTCATTATTTCCATACTCTTGAAAACTTCCGTGCAAGAATCTCTAGGTGTAGTGTTAGTTATAATTATGATAATTAATTATTGTTTTGGCGTTGTAGTGTTAATGTTGATGATTTAAAGTACAAAAGTAAAATTTAATCTTCTGTTGAATTGCCAGTTTAAATTCTAGGCTGTAGGACAGTCCCCATGTGAGGACCCATAAAATTTCCAAAAGAAAGACAGACCGCAAAAATACAGATACAGTATTTACATTGACCGTGGGAACTGACATGGGCATCATGTTTAGTTTAGTTTATTTTTCGTTTAGTTTAGTTTAGTTTAGTTTAGTTTAGTTTAGTTCAGTTCAGTTCAGTTCAGTTTAGTTTAGTTTAGTTTAGTTTAGTTTAGTTTAGTTTAGTTCAGTTCAGTTCAGTTTAGTTTAGTTTAGTTTAGTTTAGTTCAGTTCAGTTTAGTTTAGTTTAGTTTAGTTTGCTTTGGTTTGGTTTGGTTTAGTTTAGTTTATTTTTCGTTTAGTTTAGTTTAGTTTAGTTTAGTTTAGTTTAGTTTAGTTTGCTTTGGTTTGGTTTGGTTTAGTTTAGTTTAGTTTAGTTTAGTTTAGTTTAGTTTAGTTTAGTTTAGTTTAGTTTAGTTTAGTGTAGTTTATTTGTTCATCCAAGTAGTCACACATCAACACTGGACATGGCAATATGTGTGATTCAGAAGCAGCCATCTCCACTCACGATGAAAGACTTGCTGATGTGTGCCATGGACGTTGCAAAAGGCTGCAGGTACTTGGAGCAGAACCACTTCATCCACCGGGACATAGCAGCCCGAAACTGTTTGCTCACCACAAAGGGGCCAGGCAGGGTTGTGAAGATTGCTGACTTTGGCATGGCTAGAGACATATACAGGTACACCTTTCCTTTAACCTTGAAACACTGCTTAGATGAGGAACAGTTGCATCTGGTCTGTCATGTGGAAGGAAGACAGCAACATCCAATTCTTTTCCATATAAATTATCCATGCTGATCCTCTGGTCACCAAAGTTTTATTTTAGAACTGCATTTTGTGTGTAAAACACAGTTTCCTTATGGGTTTGAAGATGTTTAGGTGAATATCGATCTGCCAACACAGTCAAAGTATAGCGATTTATGCAGTGATCCTGCAATGATTCTTTCAGTGGTTTCATGACCAGGCCTTCTGCAAATAAAAAATAAATAAATTTATCATTACAGAAATTTAAATTCTGAGATAGTTGTTACCAGATCACCTAAATAGTATGTATTCATCATTCGTCCTGTTTCTCCATACAGAACATACGAGGTTTGTTCAAAAAGTATCCAGACTGACCACAGTACATGAAGTTGATAAGGCTTACGGGGTTTTAACCCTAATTGTCTTCAACATTGTTCCCTTCTGCAGCTACACACTTCGCCCAATGTTTCTGCCACTGTTAGAAACATTTTGCAAACTCCTCTTTTGGGCTGTCTAAGAGTGTCTTCATCGAATTTCATTTGATGTCTTCCGTTGCCTCAAATCGGTGTCCTTTCAGAACTTTCTTAAGACTTGGGAATAGGAAAAAGTCACACGATGTGAGATCTAGTGAGTATGGTGGCTGCTGCAACTGAGCGGTGCCGTGTTTGGCCAAATACTGCTGCACAAGATGTGAAGTGTGTGCGGGCGCATTGTCATGGTGCAGGATCCAGTTGCCATCCCGCCATTTTTCCGGTCACTTTCGGTGAACTGATTCATGCAAACATCGCAAGACCTCCACATAGAATTTCTTGTTAATTGTTTGCCCGTCGGGAGCATACTCGTGGTCTACGATACCCTCACAATCAAAAAACGCCAGTAACATGACCTTTGTTTTGCTTCGCACCTGGCGCCCCTTCTTTGTCCACTGTGATGATTGCTGCTTTGTCTCCGGGTCTTACCCATAGACTCAGGACTCATCACCTGTCACAATGTCCTTAAGAAACTGCACATCTTTACATGAACGCTGAAACAAATCACGGACGATTGTCTGACGTTGCTCACGTTGGTCATCTGTTAGCAAACGCAGCACAAACTTTGCGCACACACATTTCATGTGCAGATTGTCAGTTAAAATTGCATCGCACAAGCCCACGGAGATCCCACAGTCATCTGCTATCTCTCGGACTGTCAATCTCCTGTTATTGCGAACGATTGTTCTAACTTTAGCAAACTTTTTCCTCATTTCTCGATGTTGACAGTCGTCCCGAGCGGGGGTCACTTTCAACGGAGGTTCTACCCTCTTTAAATCGATGGAACCAGTCAAACACTTGTGTATGATCCATTGCATCTTCACCGTAAGCTTGCTGCAATAATTGATATGTTTCCGTTGCGGTTTTTCGTATTTTAAAACAAAACTTGATGCAAATGCATTGTTCGGTACTTTCACACATCGTAAAAATCGTTATGACATAAATGCACGTTACTTCCACGACCTACTACAGCCAACTGAGCAAACACAGCCACTTACAACTTGTATCATGAGTTGCTAAGACATGTACGAACATGTCAAGGCTGGTTGCAAACACATCCCACCCAGTGAACAACCACTACATTTCCAGTCCGGATACTATTTGAACAAACCTCGTATCATTCAAGTCTGTAAAATAATCATATTTTTTTCATGTACACAATCAACGTAGTTCTAACTTCATTTGTTGAATTAATTCAATAACATTTTCAGGAATTAATGCTGCTAAAATATTCTAATTTATTCTGCAACAGCATACATTTCAGTCCCTTTCAGAAATCTCATTTCTGCTGTTTGTAATTCTGTTTTTTGATTGATCTAGTCCTTGCTATTGTGTGTTAAGAGTGATCCTGCCATTGTATTTTATATGCCAATTTTTCTTTATGTGTCTAAACTTCTGCCATGAGATTCTTTTATGAATGCTTCACATTCCTTGTGATATTTGTTGTTACATCAAGACTCAAATGACAGTGGCACTTTAAGTATATCTGTGTCCAGTGTCCATTCTAACAGCAGCAGTATGAAAGAGTGTGGAAGAACCACACTGTACTGAGCACAGAGAGAAAAGCTGTTATTGACTAGCTCTGCCACTGCAACTTGCACCATCAGATTTGTAAATTTGAGGAATATCCTTATACAAGTGAGTGTGATAAAAGTGGCAAGTATGTTTGTTTACAATTCCAGAGCAGACAGTATGTCTAATGTGACACCATACTCTGTTTTCTGCAAAACTGTTTGAATGAGAATTCTTGGAAGAATTTGTAACATACACATACAGTGAAACATTTGCATCTACAGAGAGATCATGTAGCATAATGCTCATACAAGTTAGTGCCCCATATGTGGTAATGTTAACTAGTATGTATTGTCTGTACTGGCAGTATGCTAGAGCTAATATCAAAATATCACTCCCTTCTTATGTTCACAATTTTTAACATACAATGTGTTCATGTTGTTGTCTTATGGTTTTGCAGACTGGTAGGTTGTTACCAGAATTTTAGAGGATCATACTGCAGACTACAGCACAGTGTCATAGTTCTGAAACACCACAGCATGAATTTTTACAACAATGAAAACCTCAAACTTCATATTTATGTATGTGTAACATTGCATTCGTAGCCATATTTGTAGTCTCTCATCAAAGTACAACGTTATCAGCGCAGTTACACAACTCACGTCTTGCAGAACTGTGAATCTATGCCATGTTGACTAAACATTTTTTTATGAACTCCATGAGTGAATGGTTTGTTAATCTCCATGCATATTGTATATTGAAGGACTGTAATATATATTATGTGTTACAGTCCTACATGTCATATTATGACATGAGGAAGTTATCTCCACCTCACAGTGTAAAACCCTGGGACTGGATTTTAAGTCTCAGGACCCAGCCTGCAATATCTTCTAAACATTTATGAAATTATGAAACTTACAATGTGCCTTTATATTGACACAATATTACATACTAATATGTTGTGTATGGGTGTAAGGCTTGGTCTGTCACACTGAGGAAAGAACATAGGCTGTAGGTGTTCAAGAACAGGGTGCTGAGAAAGATATTTGGGCCTAAGAGGGATGAGGTAATAGGGGAGTGTAGAAGACTGCAAAGTGAGGAACTTCATGCTCTGTAGGTCTACTTTTCACCAAATATTATTCAGTTGCTAGAATTAAGAAGGATTAGATGGGCATGGCATGACATATAGGGGAGGGGAGAGGCACATACAGGATTTTAGTGGGGAGATTGATGGAAAGAGACCACTTGGAAGACCTAGGCATAGATGGGAGGATAATATTAAAATAAATCTATAAAGAGTGGGATGAGAGGCATAGAATGGATTGCTCTGGCTCAGGTTAGGGACAGGTGGTGAGTGCTGGTGAGTGCAGTGATTTAACTTTGGGTTCCATAAAATGCAGGGAAATTCTGGTCTAAGTGAGGACCTATTAGCTTCTCAGGAAGGACTGTGCGTCATAGAGTTAGTTATTACTTACTGATATACATAATTACATGTTCATATAGGCAAGTTCATCTGCTGGGTGTCAAGTAGGCCAAAATAAATTGCTAGTGACAAGGAATGGTACATAATTTACAGATTCCACATCTTCACAGTTTTCAGTACTGAATGAAGATCAAGAGAGCGGTAAATTATACCAAAAATTAACATGACCGTAATTCATTTTCATGTCACGCTTACAGTTAATGCTATTATGAGTCTGAAGAGCATTAATTACATTTTACAAATTTAAAATTTATTTCTCCAAAAGGTATACTAATAAGTACTGTTTTGTAATATATGTTAGATATTAATTCATATAAAAATAAGCATCCTTAATAACTAAGTAATCTGGTTTTTACCAAGCAGAAAATAACAAATCTTACCCCTGAGGATGTAGCAAACTGAATTGAAACATGGTAGGTGTATAATAATAAAAGTTAATTAAATATTAATGTACTTTTAATGGAAAAGATATTATGCATTATACATACTCTTGACAGGTGTTATGCATGTTCCTGTGGAATTTAATATGGGATGGTAATAAAATTCCTTTCTCATATTTTGGAACTAAATGTTCAGTCAATAGTGCGTTGCACTGTTAGTTACAGCTGTGTGTCCTGTCTGTTATGTCTGAGTGTAGGCTTTCTTGCTTTCAGGGGTGACTATTACCGCAAAGGAGGCACAACAATACTTCCTATAAAATGGATGCCACCTGAAGCATTTCTGGATGGTATCTTCACATCAAAAACTGATGTCTGGTAATTACAAGCTCTTTATTTTACACCAGTTAAAATTATATCCTGTCTGTGTGTCTGTGGGCGCAATGTGAGAAAGACTTGTCTGTGTGTCAGGTCATACGGCATTCTACTATGGGAAGTTATGTCACTTGGCTACATGCCTTATCCTGGTTGTGCCAACACGGAAGTGATGGAACTGGTGCGGAGGGGAGGGCGCCTTGAGTGCCCCAGTCACTGCCCTGGACCCGTGTATGGGATCATGACACACTGCTGGCACCCAAATCCAGATGAGCGTCCCACCTTCAGCACTATCCTAGAGCGGATGGGATACTGCCTGCAAGTAAGTGACAAGCTAAAAACTTCTAAAAGTCTCTGCAGATGTGTGATGATATTTCATTTTTGACATTGTCAATTTTATGAGGTGTATTTGGTATACTCCCATCTTCAGGTGATATGCTGGCAATATACTGACAGATTTTAATGCCCTGTTCTATGAGTTTCACCTCAGTGGTGATGTTTGGAATCAAACCAAGGACATTTTTATTGTTGTTGTTACTGTATTTTCCATGTGGTTTGCATTACTATGAGATGGGAAGTAACACAAAAGGAACAAACATAAAGTTGTTGTTCATAAATATCAAGTAGAAGTAATGCAGAGGTTGTTTATTGTCAAAAACAAAATAAGGAAGAAATCAAAGAACTAGTAAGAAGTTAAGTTCACCCTATTATAGGCCATGAAGGCTCAGAAAGGAAGAAGAGGTATAACTCTATTTCCTTCAACCTTGGTGTTGGAAGGAGCTGAATGTTTAATACCATGCTCAGGCCCCTGTACCCCCAGAAATGACACGGTACCCATAGTACAAGAGGCTGATTGGGCCCCAGGGCTGGTATGGACTGTTGCACAAAATGCTCTTCCTTCCTGGATTCAATCCCTTGACTCTCCAGTCTGTAGTAGTTTTACTAGTTGGTTTCCTGGTTTTCTCGTAGTCTCTTTTGAAATTGACAATATTTCAATAGGTAAACAAGTTTCAGGCAGTTTCTTTGTTAGAGAAGAAGGAAAAGTGAATACAACATGTTCTTTCATAACAAAAAATAGATAATGCTGGAATGTGTGTGGAAGCTTTCGTATGGGCATGTTTTTTGTGATGGTATGTTAATGTACCACATATTCGGTTTTATGAAGTGTAGTGGTGAAGTTGATCCATTGCTGACTTATTTTACAGATGAGATGCCTGCAACAGTCATGTAAATACTCTTAGTTAATAGGTTCCATTCAGCAGTTAATCCATGCCATTACCTTACAATAATGTGGAAGTCTGCTGTGTTGCCAGTGCAACAAGATCAATTGCATCTATTTTTTTTAAAGTAAATAAATACAGAAAGATATAGTGGACAAATTCTTGCAGCATTTTTGAAAATGTAAGTAAGGAGAAGAATGAATACAGGGTCTTCCAGCAAGATGGCATAATCTTTCATACAGCCTGTACTTTAAGGCCATATTACATAACACTTCTTGGGACTGAACAAACTCTTCGTGCTCTGCTTCTTTCTATACTTGACCATTGTGTGTGGGAATGTTTCAGAGACAACATTTATAAATCAGCAGACACATGTGCATGCATGCACACACATGTACACACAACAGCAATCTTAAAGAATTATCTAAGGGCACAGTGTCAGAAATGTTCAGACAAGAAATTTACTCAGTTGTTAATAGTATTTGCCACAGAAGCCAAACATGTTGGGGGTTGAAGGTTTTTTCAGTGGCTTCTTTAAAGGTCGTAGAATTATATTATAAAGGAACATTATTCCACCTGACAGCTCTTTCTAGTCACTTTACATTAATTCACTTAACTTGTAATGTTTGGTATGCCATGAACAGCATGTTTATTTGATTTGATGCTTGGCTGTGAGCCAAAGGAAAATATTTCTGGCACCTTCTGTAAACATGGTGTGTAAAAATCTCATACTAACAAAAATATGCAAACTGAAAGGTATGGACCTCAACTGATGACAAATGGGACTAGCCATGAGTGCTGCTTTGTGTGCCACATTGCAAAGTGGTCTGAGCAAACTAGTGATGTGAGTTGTCAGACAAAATAATTTATCTGCTAATAGGACTGTTAATTTAGATTATATGAGGTGGTCTGCATTAATTTAAATACCTTGTACCATGTATCAAATATACCTCAGACAATAGACATGTCATACATAATATTTGTGTAATCATCTTCTGTGATTCTACTGTTAAGACAGGTTCTGACCAGTTGTGATATATGCCAGGTTATTTGAGGAGGCAAATATTTAACAAGAACTGACTATGACAGAGTGACTTTGAGGTTTGGTGAAAATTACAACTTAATAATAATAATAATAATAATAATAATAATAATAATAATAATAATAATAATAATAATAATAATAATGACAGCTATACTTGAACATCACACATCATAAGGAAAGTACTGCAGTGTGAAGCTTGAAGCCTGAGCAGTGGGGATCACCGCTGGTTCAAGAGAAGTACCAGGAAGAAAAGGCCTGTGACAGACATCCATATCATATAATAATAATAATAATAATAATAATAATAATAATAATATAACTATTATTTTAATGTATTAAAATGTCTGTAACACACAAAATTCAATAACAAGTAAATTCATAATGCCAGAGGAGAAGGAATATCCAAATTTTATAAGGAGGAAGATCATAACATGAATGCCAGATTGTTATAAATAAGAGTACTAGAAACATTCTTATACCTTGGAAGATATAAACTATTGTGTGGAACATAAAATGTATTACGCTTTTTGATCACACAGTGTTAATTGCACATATTAAATAAAGTCTTGGAGTATTAATAATTATTTCTGCTTGCAGGCATTTGTTTATTTATGCATTGATCTGTCAATTAAAAAATAATGTTATTCATTTGTACACAGTTTTCTTCCACAGTCACAATCCCATGAATTTAGAAAATACTTTGATATATCTGTAGCCACCTGACAGAACTTTACAAGACACAAGCTCACTTTCTCCAGCCTCAGAACCTGCATTTGTTGTCTTGTTGAAATGGTTGAACATGTTAGCATGATGACGCAGGATCCTGATGTAATAAATGCGAGGTTGCCTGTATTCCACCGGCCCCCTTCTGCTGAGCGTGATGCTACCATCATGCGCCCTGCTGCAAATAACAACTCATGCCTGCAAGTACAGCAAACCACTGAATATCTTGTGCCCCTTCTGGGGCCTGGGGCTCGGGAACTGCCTTCATCCCCCTCAACAAGTAGTGTGGCTAAGCTGCTGCCTGCTAATTCAACATCAGACCAAGAGACAAGCTCTGTTTTGCCGGAGTCCACGTCCACACAGCCACTGCTGGAGGAGGCACTGTCAAACAGCTCTGGCAGCACAGGTAAACAAAGTGATGAACTGAACTTGGTCACCAGCATTTTTAGGGGCATTTATAATGGACTGAAAGTATGTCTATACAGAAGAAACTTGCAATTCATATGCAGTTTGGTTTGGAATATTGTTAGAAAATGGACTCTTGGAATACTGAGAAAGAGATGAAGTGTAAAATTAAGATGAATGCTATGAAAATATGCTTGGAAGATATGAGTTGGTGAGACATGGCTGAGGATTATGCCGAATGTTTGACTTTGGTATTATCAATGTCGGAACATGGAAAGTTGCAACCAGAGATTCAGACAGTCAGTCAATCACTAAATTAGTTAGGGAGTTATAGAATATACCTACTTAATCAGTTACAGGGAAGGACTCAAGTATAGAAATCTACCCTCCGCTTTTAAGACTACAAAATATACAAATCGATCTTTAAATTTTATATTTATCTGTGGCCCTGATCAGTCATTGCTTGTTGTTGGAAGACCAATTACCAGTACAGATATTAAGATGTATATTTGTTATTTTATACCACAGGGGTGTGCAATTCCTGGACACCCAATCACTTGGGCAACTAGATTTTGTTTGGGGGTGCCTAATATTTGTGAATCCTGATGACTGGAATTTTGAGGTGGCACCTTGATATTTCAAAATCTGTGAACTTCTTATATATCAGTTCTTTACACAAAGCCAGTTTTGAGGTCAGCAAAGTTCAGTTTGAGTTGCATAATATGTGGGGGATTATAATTGACTGGTTTGGATCAAAATTAAATTTGCCCAACAAAATTCAGACAGAGATTCATATTTTATTTAACTGTGCTAATGTATTGTACAGATTTAATGATTTTGTGTTTCAGATGGACTAGCAATGGTTGGCACTCTGGTGAGTCTAGACAAGAGGCCACCCAACAGCAACAACAACAACAATAACAACAACCACCCAAAGCACAACAAGCTGAAGGCCAGCTTGTCCTTGGACCCTGCAGCTCTGGCACAGCAGCCCCTTCCATATGTTAACGTGAACATGACACCTTCCCACGTTGTGACAAATGGAGTTGAGTCCCAGGGACGCCCCTTCACTGTTCAGGCTGCAGGCAGCAGAAATCTTCTCTCAGAAAATGAAATTTCGTGCTGAAGTGTGTCAGATAGTAAATGCAACTTTATGAAAAAATGTACTGCTAGAGACATTTCGAACTTGTTACCTTTCAAACGGTATTAATGCGGCGGCCCTGAGAACTTGTGAGGTGGGAAAACATTAGCGCCATTTTATGCAGGGTCTTGAAATTTTGTATGGTGATAGATATGTGAAATAAGCAACTTTTATAAAGCTATTTTTCTAGAAAAATGGAAAATGACGACACAGCAACTACTTGAAATATGTCGGTGTGGTGGTGGTAATTTTAACTTGACATACAGCAACCTTAAGAATGTGAGTGCTTTCAGAACTCTTTTGGTCCCACAGACCACAGTTGATTCAGCTCAGACATTCCCGCAGGAGTGAGTGTCACCACGTGCATTCCAAAACTGAAGCTTTCCTATTTTTGGTAGCAGGAGGACTATGTTTTTACTTCATGTGTGAAGTAGCTGAAGTACAAGTAAGTTTTAATACAAAAGACTGTAGCTGTGTGGCTGCACTGGAAACTGGCTGTCACAGTCTTTGATATTCAAATTTTTATGTATTTAGAAGGAGGTAAGTTTTGTTATTAAGGTTAGTTATGTGTGTCCAAAGTTTTTTTTAAAAGTTGTTTTTTTTTTTTTTTTTTAATTAATAGTTTTTTTTTTATTTTTTTTTTTTTTTTATTTTTAAAATTTTCCTTTTCCCGTTTATTACACTTTTGGGTTGGCTCGCCACGGTATGTTGTGTGTGCGAATCCCCCCCCACGGGGGGGGGGGCCCTCGCCGTCTTTTGGGG
>Ga0123355_10020229_pt1 | contig 10623 bp, 11 predicted proteins | sample TergutEmb28metaG_3_FD_89872 | JGI IMG/M metagenome (GOLD analysis project Ga0123355, IMG submission 89872) | Embiratermes neotenicus P1 segment gut microbial communities from Petit-Saut dam, French Guiana - Emb289 P1 | ecosystem: Host-associated > Arthropoda: Insects > Digestive system > Gut ... | reverse complement strand
TGTCTGTTGTTTTTTAAACTAGAAAAAAACACCAAACGCCCAAAAAAAAGGTCAGAAAAAGGGAAAAAGTTTTCTCCTTTTATCTCCCCCCCCCCCCCCCCCCCCCAGACTCACTATTATTTCTTCTTACCACTACTTTCATATTGTCAGCTATTTCCACCACGACCAAGTACTCCACACTCAAATCGTTACTGGAACAAGGGTTACCCATTTTATGTAAGTTTCTCTCTCTCTCTCTTCTTGCTAAAAGTTTTCTCATATTTCATTAATGGACCTTTCATCAGGCGGTGCTGTGGTTAGGAATAGTTCAGGTTTCCGTGCTCTGATAGATTCCTTCCTTAGGGATCCAATCAAGAACTCGATCGGTGACAAAAGAAAATCGACAATCACTGGGCCAGTTTCAGATGTTTTTGGATAGAGTACAAAAACAAATATGGTTACCCCACGTACGTATAATACAGCACTGATGACTCAGGCACAGAAATCTAAGAATTTACGTACCAAATACGTGTAACATAAAATTTTGCAATATGACCAATAATTCCCAATCTGTGTAGCGGCAGGTCTTTGAACGAGCCCAGAAAATTCATTATACTTTATTATTAGGCAATAATATGTTCATTCCCTTATGTATAATAGGCAGTCGGTCTTCAGGAAGTGGAATGTGGGGGCATGGACTGGATAGAGTTGGCTCAAGATAGGGATAGGTGGCGGGCACTTGTGACTGCGGTAATGAACATTCTGGTTCCATAAAGTGCCGGAAGTTTCTTGACTAGCTGCAAACCAGTTAGCTTCTCGAGAAGGGCTGTGCTATATGGAATAAGTAAGTATGAGGTAAAAGGTAAAGGTAAAGGTGCATCCTTTTACTGGCACTACAGGCCGTACGGCCCATAGGGGGAGTACAGGTATAACTATACTCTTTCTTGACCACGGCACTAGAAGGGGTGAATGGTCAGCGTCACGCCTCGGCCGCTCTTTACCCCCGAGAAAGACACGGTAACCATTGTACAGGAGGCTGGGTGGGCCCCAGGGCCGGTCTGAACAGGTGCGGAAAAACTCGCTTCCACCGGGATTCGATCCCCGGAAAGTCCAGCCCGCAGTCAGTCGCTATACCGACTGAGCTACTCGGCCCACAAGTAAGTAAGTATAAGTTGTTACAAATATGAATGTGTTGATAATTAATTGGCTGGTATACATAGAAAGCTTCGGTAATTCTCATTCATGTCACTATAGTGACTTCAGAGTGTAAGCTATTTTATAATGTACTGATTGACGTTACGTAATGAAAACTTTTAGTTACTCAATATCTATTAATATTTTTGTCAAGGTAATATTTTGTAAAATAAAATAGGGCCACCGTGGAATATAGAAATTTTTCTATATTTTTCGAAGCATTTAATTTGAAAAACGGAAGTCCCAAAGAAATGAGTAATAAATACAGCTGTATACAGGGCAATTCGTAAGTCCCTCCGGGACTTACGAACTCGGCTGCGCAACAAGCAAGACAGACACAGCAGGGTGGACATTTCGAGCATCTGTAAGGTAGGACAGAAACTTGAAGTGTCTCCACCTCTGTTGATATGCTCCCCTTCGGCGTGATCATCCTGGCTACTGTATCGCAGAGTTCGGAAATCCTGGAAGGACCTTGTAGAGGGTCCGCCAGTGAATCGGGCGATTTGGCAACAGATTTTTCTACTTTTAGCGTGAGTAGGCAAGGGGAATGATGCTGCCAGGTGGCGTAGCCGTGAATAGCGTTTAGTTTGAAATGGAGTCTTTGACTGTTGCACAGCGTGCTTTCGCCGTAAAATCATTTTATAAGAACAAGGATAGCTACGTTGTTGCCCAACGTGAATTTCGCAAGAAATTCGGGATTCATCGAAACAGTAAAGTGCCGTCAGCTCATGCCATAAAGATGTGGGTAAACAACTCTGAAGAGACCGGCTCAACTGTTAAGAAGAAAGGTGGTAGTGTTAAAACAGTTCGCATCCCACAGAACATTGACGTTGTGAGAGCATTATTCGAACAAAGGGCATCTTGAGGATGTAATATTTGGAGTGGAATGATGTGCTGTGTTTTTTTTTGTTCTGTGTTCTGTGTTATGTTCCAAGACCACTGATTCACTTATTTCTGCAAATGCTAAAGTATGTACTGCCTTATAAATGTAACTGTTTCATGATATCCCAAAGTTTAATTTTTTTAACACTTAGAAATCGCCCGATTCGCTGACGGACCCTGCGTGTATATGTTACACAGAATAAGTCCTTCTGTGTGCCAAGGAATGCCCATCAAAGAACAACGCCCACAGTGTTCGTGGTCACAAGAGGTAAATTTAAAAACTACTAAATTCTTGATTTAGTAGCAAGTTCTTCACACAAAGCACAAGACACACAAAATACAAATTAACACTTTACCTACTAACGTGGAGAAAATGGTGAGCTCCGAATAATGCTCGCAAAGAACAGATGGGACATACTTTGGCGTTTAATGGGTTAAATATGACATCTTTGTTCTCTGTAAGGTGTTTAATTTTCAGTATTTCAACTGACTGGAATCGGCTACCTGAAGGGGCGACAGGGACTTCCCACGACAAAACGCATATTTTCAAAACGAGGGTTAGGAAAGTGAAAACCAGTGAGGGGAAGTGAAGGCGATAAAACTTTAAGGGAAGTGAGTTGTAGGTATGAATAGCAAAGTGAAGTGAAGTGAAGGGTTGATAGGATAAATGAAGTGAAGTGAAGTGTTGATAGGATAAGTGAAGTAAAGTGAAGTGAAATGAAGGGTTGATAGGATAAGTGAAGTAAAGTGAAGTGAAGTGAAGGGTTGATAGGATAAGTGAAGTAAAGTGAAGTGAAGTGAAGGGTTGATAGGATAAGTGAAGTGAAGTGAAGTGTTGATAGGATAAGTGAAGTAAAGTGAAGTGAAATGAAGGGTTGATAGGATAAGTGAAGTAAAGTGAAGTGAAGTGAAGGGTTGAAAGGTAAGTGAAGTGAAGTGTTGATAGGATAAGTGAAGTAAAGTGAAGTGAAATGAAGGGTTGATAGGATAAGTTAAGTAAAGTGAAGTGAAGTGAAGGGTTGATAGGGTAAGTGAAAAACAAGTGAAGTGAAATGGTGAGAGGTTCTTTAGGGCAGTGAAGGGGTTCATTATTTTGAAATGGTTGTATTCATGTTTAATCATGTAATTTATATAACTTTATTGTTTTGTTTATGTATTTTTATTGTTCTATGTGTGTGTGTGTGTTGTATTCTGTTTCATTGCGTTGTTTTGTGCATTATTTGTGTGTAAATGTGTACATACAACTGCCACCGGGTTTAAACCCAGTTGCAGTTAACAAAATATATTAATTATCCAGTTATCTGTTGAAGTAGCTACGTATTCAACAAAGCTTTTTGAATCCCACAGGATATCCTGGCTTTTCAGTTTCAGTATATTGAATTGGATTGTTTCCATCCCATTGTGTACATGTAACAAATTTATTAAATAGAACCGTCTTTACACAACATAAAATACCAGTTGCAAATCTACAACTGGTTAATTAAGCAACATGTTTCGGCCTTGTTCGGCCATCTTCAGGTTTACAAAGAAATGGTGTTAATTACGGTACATTCTTTCGCTATACCGATTGGATCCCATGGCTTACATTGATATTTATGCATTTTTAAAAATTATTTACTATTGATTAAAATGATATAATACAATCAATTGTAAAATGTTATGTAATATTAATATCCTAGCAGGAATGGACGTAAGTTATGCGGTCGACTGTGGATACACATGATTGCCTGGTTGTATAAGGGGTACTGGAGGCAATACAACCAGACTATCAAGTGTATCCACAGTCGACCGCATAACTTACGTCCATTCCTGCTAGGATATTAAAATTACATAACATTTTACATTTTATTGCATTATATCGTTTTTAATCAATAGTAAATAATTTTTAAAAAGACATAAAGACCAATTTTGTTTTGTCAAATGCCCCACATGTCCTTGTGGACTTCGTGGTCCTCCCTCCTGGGCACGGCAGAAGTGTAACCGACTTCTAAGTTTGAGACACCCATGAGGCGCGGTTACGTTGTCCCGATGATGTGAGTGGTGACATAGGAGGATGTAGTGCCAGGAGGGCCCTTAAACCTAAATTCTACCAACCTACCCAGACCATGGTCACCGCAGGAATCCTCCCCTTAAGGGAAAATTCCCACGGTAGAGTCGGGAATAGAACCCGGGACCTCATGATTAGTAGTCAGAGACTCTGACCACTAGACCACGACGCTGACATAAATACCAATTTAAACCGTGGGATCCCATCGGTATAGCGAATAAATGTACCTTAATTAGCACCGTTTCTTTATAAGCCTGATGATGGCCGAACAAGGCCGAAACATGTTGCTTAACCCTTTGACTTCTAACGACCACTATAGTCGTCGTACCGCACCGCTAACCTCTAAACGTTGCATTTTATATATTTATTCAACAAATATAGGTACTGAATATTTTTAAAATGGTGTATACTCTCCGTTTTTTTTTCTCTTCAAAATGCAGTTTGTTTCATAATTCTAACGTATTTTGTTCCTGTTTTATTCACATTTTATATACAGGGTGTGTTAAATTAAAAAAAAAACATTATTCCGGCGCCAAAAGGTTAATTGACCAGTTGTAGATTTGCAACTGTTATTTGTGTGTTGTGTAAAGACGGTTCAATTTGATAAATTCAGTATACTGAGAACACGCTCGGAAGAAGCTGTGGCAACAGGCACTGTGTCCTATTGCTTCTGTGTTTGAATATACGAGGGTGAGTCGAATGAAAACCCTTAAATACTTATGCATATCCTTTATCGCTCTTTTAAGGTTTTCATTTGATTCTCCCTCGTAGCTACTTCAAGCACATGAATGACGGATATGGTTCGGAAAGGAACCGGGTTCAGCGTGAGTGTCAGTTGGTGCAGCATTGGTTAGGACTTTATTGGAATTCCTTAATTGGGAACAAATACGGTCACTGTCGTTATTTTTTGCAGTTTCAGAGAGGCTAAAGTACAACATTAACTGAAGGTAGGAAATTTAATGAAGGTAAAAAGTAAAATTGTAAGAAGTAATGGATTCACTTGCAAACGAATTTCTACAAATAGAGTACATATTTTTCTATAATAGGCTGACTGCCGTCACAAATCCCTGTGAATTTATCTACAAACACTCTTACTTCTGTAGCACTTCTACCCTATTCCGGAACGTAGCCTTCCCTTACGGGGATTCGCGATCACGCTCAGTGGATACACGAGGTAGGATTCTCCTGGATGAGAGATCAGCCCGACGCAGATAATCTACCTGACGATTTACAACAACCAAAAGTGTCTATAAACATTATTTACCTCATATATGCTATCAGTTAGTTCCGTGCTACTTGTTTCGACAATTACTGCAGGCACACACACACACAGACACAATACACACACACCACACACCACACACAGACACACCACACTCATCACACAGACACACACACAAAGACACACACTACATACAGACACACACCTCACACAGACACACACCACAAACACACCACACACAGACACCACACACATACACACCACACACAGACACACACCACACACGGACACACCACACACACCACACACACACAAACACACCACACACACACAAACACAAACACAGACACACACTCAAAAACACCACACCCACAAACACACCACACACACACACAAACACACCACACACACACACACAAACACACCACACACACACCACACACACAGACACACACCACACACACAAACACACCACACACACATCACACATACACAGACACACACCACACACACAAACACACACAGTACATGTTTATACAGTCAACGACCCCAAGCGAAAATTTGCTACGGATATTGATACAATGTTTGTAAGGGTAAAGGTATCCCCTTCAGAGCGTTCTTCAGCACGGGAATTATCGCGAGATATACCGAGTGAAATAGACTTTGTGTGAGGGAAAGTTTAGAGAGATAAAAGGATAAAAGAAATTTGACGTTCAAAGGACCGTGCATCGTGATATATTCTTATAATATAACCAAATAGATGCACTAATTTTTCAAATTTATTTTGGAATAAACTCTACATGTTTCGGAGAGTTCCTCTGCCCATCATCAGGAATTTTTCACTGTTCACACAGCAATTATGTCATAAAGAAACCAGTTCCATCCTTATCTCGCTCGCAAGCTGTCATCAATAAGTTTATGACATATACCATTTTTGTGTGTACACTGAAAAACTCCTGATGATGACAGAGGACCTGTCCGAAACATGTAGAATTTTTATTCCAAAATAAATTTGAGAAATTATTGCATCTATTTGGTTTTATTATAAGAATAGTATAAAAGGAACACACAGCAAATGGGCATCTGTGTATTTATACATGCATACGTTCAGTCACAAAGATGCACACATCATGTTATTACGACTGTAGGTTTAGAGGCCATTATTCATTATGGCTCCACATTCTATGATGTAATCCGCAATAAAGATCTATCACGTTCAATAAACCCTTTAAACGCCGAATTAAATCCCATCTTCCATCTGCTGGCACTATTAGGAACTCATCATATTCTCCACATTAGCAGGATAAGGGTTAAAACTTAACAGCTGAATATATATACGGGCAGTTGGCTGTTTGAAGAATATCATAACTTTTGTCTAACGTATAGACAAACATCTCGTTAAATGAATTCATCCCTCTCTGACAACTTTATTCATTCATACAAAATTCCCCTACGTTGTGACGTAATGCACAAGACACAGAACATGACTATACGCGGCAAGAAACCACGTCATCAGTGCTCACGTATTCCTAATTACCACAACATCATAGGCAAGACAAGATCCACTTATGAGCTATTCGCCCTCTTCCTTTGTGCACAATTAATGTGTCTCCCAACAACACAAAATCTGAAAGTAACAAAACATGTTTACATCAAAACAGGATAATCTTAGCAATTGACAGACTTAATGCATAAATTCTGGTTTTATAATAAGTTTATTATATTCCACTACATGTTTCGAGCACTGTTGTGCTCATCATCAGGAGGGAAAATTGCATTATACAGCATCTGGTATCGTCACACCTGTAGGTGAACGTCCGTTACGCAACCTGCGCACCGGACGACCACCTACAGAGTGTGACGATATCAGATGCTGTATAATGGAATTCTGACCTCGTGATGATGACCACAATAGTGCTCGAAACATGTAGAGGAAAATAATAAACTTGTTATAAAATTAGAATTTGTGTATTATGTTGGTCATTTGTTAAGATAAAACTCAGATGAACGGTCAGCAAAACATCAAAATCAAAAGAGGAGGCTAATTTTTAGGCTCTTTCGCAAAATTGGAGAAAAGCGACTATTAGCTTCGTCATGTCCGTCCGTCTGTCCGTCCGTATGGAACAACTTGGCTCCCACTGGACGGATTTTCATGAAATTTGATATTTGCGAATTTTAAAATACAGTGATATCTGAAGCCTGCATACGGATACCACACCACCCCAGCCAAACCACAACGTAACACCAACACACATCAAACCAGAGCAATACAACCCATGAAATAACTCAACAAATAAGTGGCAAGCTCCTGAGGATGGATGTATTAACATCCGAAACATGTTGAACATTAAATAAAGAAATAATAAAGCAAGTGATATCAAGTTGGTCTCTCTTTATTCAACTATCCTTTTATTTTAATGCAGGCAATGTACGAAGTTCCATTGCTCGATGATGCCCAACCCAATGTGGTCTATCTGCAGTTTACATTCCTGCAATTGCCTGCAGAAACCGATGGAGTCTTCCAGTAATTATAGGACAGTCGATCAACATAAGGGCTTACAGTTCTAAACTTCCACAGGAAGTGTCCAGCAAGATAAATATGTACCAACAACGCAGATAATACAACTTTGTAGATATCTATATGGATCTGTGAAACAAAGTTGGCAATCCTGCCTCGAATTCAGGAGGTCCATACTTCATACCTTCTTCCGTATCTCCCGGAATATACTGCATATTAAAATAGGTCATTCTTGTATTGTTACATGTATTTTAAAATTAATAATGCACCAAATAACTTATGATTCGCTCTTACTTCTACGATTATACACACACACACACACACACACACTTCTACGATTATATACATGTGTATATATATGTATATATATATATATAAATCACTCACACACACACACACACACACACACACACACACACAGTAAGACTCCCTCTGAAAGAGTGATCAGCTCGTCGCAGAAGCCGCTATCTACACAACACACAACATGGACATCCATGGACATCCATGCCATCAGCGGGATTCGAACCCGCGACCCCAGCAATCAAGCGACCAGTGACTTGTGCCTTAGACCGCACGATACCGGCACGACTACGATTAGGTTTCATTCAGCAGTAAAATGTGTTAAAGAAAGCAAAAAAAAAAAAATGAAAATCCAAGGAGCAGATCTCCATTGATTGCGCAGTGATACATCAGTAAGTTAGGCAAAATATTGTTATTAAAGGAAGCAGACATTCCTGATATCTGAGTAACATAGAATGAAGATAATAGCGTTGTTCTATTAGCCCACGGCAAGTGCTGCAGCTAGATCACGAGAGTATTGTCGGTAAAGACGGACTGCGTTTACTCATTGCGAAGACAGAACCCCAAAAGTAAGATTACGATCAGTTATTCAGAAACATATGTGTGTTTGGTCCCACAAGACACTGAGAAAGGCGCACAACCAGCGCGGTGCGAGTCATTCTAACGTGCGGTATACAGCTGGTTCACTAGTTGCGCGCGCACCCAACTGCTGGCTACTTTATTAGGCGCGAACTGCGAAACGCGACAGTTAGCTTCGTCACACGGCGACGCACGGTAGGGGAAGTGAAGGGGAAACTGGCGAATGGAGTGTGTAGCCAGTACCCTTCACACTACGTCGGAACATGGTGTATCCAGCATTACTACCGCTGATGCGCACACCTCGGCTGTCAGTAGAAGACTGAACTGACGTCCACGCCGGTTTAAATGGAATCGTTCGTTTCGCCGAAAGACGAAATGCGGTTCCTGGGCTTGTGCCATCACATTTTAGACGCAGTCTACCTGTATGTTCTTGTCTATTCGTCCGCATGGAACAACTCAGCTTCCACTGGACCGATTTTAATGAGATTTAATATCTGAGTGTCTTCCAAAATATTTCTACAAAATTGAATTTCGTGACAATTGGACAAGATTAAAGGGCACTTTGCTTGAATAGCAATATACATTTATGATATCTAGCTCAAATCTCCTTAGAATGAGAAAAGTTTCAGAAAAAAGGAGGAGAGTAAATCAAAACACATTTTGTCCAATAACTTTTTTTTTCGAAAATCGTGCCGTTTATGAGATTATGTGAAAAAATATAGTACAGCCATACAGACCAGATGACAAAAATATTGTAGAGCCATACAGACCAGATGACAAAAATATTGTACAGCCATACAGACCAGATGAAAAAAGGGCCATGCGCATTCCCTACTCGATAACTAAGGCTACAAACACACACTAATAATATGCAATACTTATCGCTTTTCCAATGCATCAATACCGTGGTTACGCGAACGCGTATCAATGTTACATTTTAAGTGCACTGCCTGTTTTGTCTTACTATGAGCTACAGTCAGAAGGCTGCTCAATCATTACAACAAATCTTACAAACACGCATTCAGGGTGGCCGTCATGTTGGTGCAAATGTTATTACAGCGATCTGATTTTAGTTCACTTAAAATAGTTTAACATAATCTGCGGTGATGCGGACTGGTGGATTTTTCGGTAGAGTATGTCATTTGAACCGTCCCGAAGGTGCCGGTTCAAAGGCTAGCTCCCTGCGCCAGTTCGCTAGCTCGTGGACAAATTGGATCGTCCCTTATGCGAGGCCCGCTTGCTCAAAAGACCGCCGGACAGATAACGTGCCAGCCTTCGGAACCGCCAACTGTATCGCTGCCCGAAAGGGTAGACGACCCGAGGTCTCACATTCCAAAATAAAATAAATTTGAGGCACTGGTGCGTGCAGTTGGTTTTACTATCGAAATAGCTCTAAAGTGTTAACTGTAGACAGAAACGCTCGCGTTCTGCCAGTGGCGTACCCAGGAATTTTGTTCGTGGGGGGGTTCAACAAATTCAGTTGAGTACAGAGGACAGACCGAAAGGGGATCGGGGAGTGGTAGCCCCCTAGTCAGGGGTTCTGGAGGCAGCTGTAATTTGGTACAAGAAATTTCATTTCATACAGTAAAATTTTCTTAATCTTTGGTACTTTAAGACTATTTATGATGACAACCAATTTATTTGTCATTGCTAATGTGAAACAATTGCGAACCGACGGTAGTTTTAGAATTTTACTGCCTTTTTTCCGAACATCTTGGGGTATTGGCTTCCTAAATTCAGCAATTTTTAACAGTTTTCACAATCGGGTTGAGTTTGGCACGATTTTGGAGAGCCTTCGGAATTTCGGGGGGGGGGGGGGGGGGTAAACCCCAAAACCCCCCCCCCCCCGGGTCTTCCCCTGGTTTTTGCGGCGCGGGCAGGGGGGCCCCCCACAGGTTGTTT
>Ga0123355_10020228_pt1 | contig 10623 bp, 10 predicted proteins | sample TergutEmb28metaG_3_FD_89872 | JGI IMG/M metagenome (GOLD analysis project Ga0123355, IMG submission 89872) | Embiratermes neotenicus P1 segment gut microbial communities from Petit-Saut dam, French Guiana - Emb289 P1 | ecosystem: Host-associated > Arthropoda: Insects > Digestive system > Gut ... | reverse complement strand
GTGCTTTTTCTAAAAATGGTAGTCAAAATTTTGGTAACTTTTATTCCGAAAGTTTGCAAAGTATGTTAGATAATTTAAAACATCTATACCGATTTGCTTGGCATACATGTTGTTGTATAGAAAGTATATTAACGCAAATATATTATTACATTTACTATAACATGCCATCATTAACATTAGGTTTTAAAGTATCAACACCGTTTATAAACAATCGTGTAGCAAATGTACACCTGTCATATTTGGGTAACTATCTAAACTTTTGGAATGCAGGGTTAACGGCAAGTGAACCGTACAGAGGAGTGTAAGACACCATTCTATGGTTGTTATTACTTTTGGTGGTAATAGAAAACACTGTTTGTAATAATTGTTAAAAATTAAAATAGATATTTATACCAATTAAGGCTGATTTGCCTTAATTGGTATAAATAAATCCTCTTAAACAAGGCTGTTTTGTTTATTGGAGATTTATATTAAAACGCTCATAAACTGTACTATTTATTATAGTTCACTCTTTATACTTTTGATAAAAACAAGAATAAGCAGTTGGCTGTGCGAAATTCGACTAATGAATTTTTAGTGTTTTCGTATCAATCGGGCGGCGATGGTGTAGATGTGCTAGTTAAAAACGGAACAATTTGGCTTACATAAAAGTTGATGTGTGGAGAAATGTGTTTGTTAATAGATTAAGTATTTTTAGAGTAGGATGATTAAAGGTATTATATTAGTATGAGTAATATTCTAAAACTTACTATTTAGCTTTGGTTTGACTTAACATATATTAACAATTTTTATGCTAATGGCATTTATTATGGTAGGGATAACAGTTGCTATAGTGGTAGCGATTGAACAAGCAAGATAATTTTGATACTCAATTTACAAAAAAGTGTGGTTAAACTTTATCAATCACACTTTTTTTGATGAAAAAAATATTTGCACAAATAATATAGTGATGTTATAATAAAGACTGAAGGGATTTACTAGCTATGGAATTTATCAAACATGGAAAAACAAAAGATGTATATAGATTAGCTGATGAGAATATTTTGCTAAGATTTAAAGATACTGTTACTGGTCATGCGTCAACGGGCGAGAGTGATCCCGGCGGCAATGAGGTTGTAGGGACAAAAGAAGGTGTAGGGGTGGCTGCTCTCAAAATGACTACATATTATTTTCAAAAACTAAAAGAGATGGAATTGCCTACTCATTGGGTATCTAGTAATTTGGCTAAAAGTGAAATGATTGTGCGTAGCGGCACTATGTTTGGCAATGGTTTAGAATTTGTTGTGCGTTATATTGCTTCAGGTAGTTTTATTCGGAGGTTTGGAGCGTTTATAAAAGAAGGCGACAATTTAGGTAATGGAATTTATGAAATTACTTTAAAAGACGATCTTCGCAATGACCCTCCAGCAACTGTTGAAATTATTGAGGCATTAGGTCTTATGAGTAAACAGCAACTAAAAGATGCCGAAATTCTTGTAAAAAAAGTTTGTGATTTTGTAAAAGATGATTTAGCTAATAAAGGGTTAGTTCTTGTAGATATTAAAGTGGAAGTTGGTTTAGTGGATGGTAAAGTAGTTTTAGTGGATGAGATTAGCGGTGGTAATATGCGTGTTACAAAAAATAGTCAACAGTTAGATTATGTAACACTATCTAATTATTTTTAGTGAGATAAAAAATATGACACAACAAACTCAAACAACTCAAAAAGCAGTAGAAATGTCGCCAAAATGTCCTGGATGCGGGGCAAACTTAGTATTTGCCCCCGATAAGCAAGCGTTAGCATGCGAGCATTGTGGTAATAGCGTTGCTGTTATTGCTACGCCTGCTATGCGATTTCCTTTATCAGAATTGCAACAATCTAAAGACCAAAAGTGGGAAAATACAGCCGTTTTTGAGTGTGGTAATTGTGGTGCTAACGAGGTTGTAAGTAGCCACGCAATGTCGAAATTTTGTGCGTTTTGCGGTTCGGCTAGCGTGGTAGAAAAAGCTGAACTTTCCGGTTTAAAACCAAATGCTGTAATTCCGTTTAAGATAAGCAAAGTTCAAGCAAAAGATAAGTTGGTAGCATGGGCAAAGAAAAAGATATTTGCTCCGAGTCGTTTCAAAAAAGGTGCTTCAAATAAAGATATAGACGGGGTTTATAAGCCGGCATTCACTTTTGATGCTCAAACAAGCACTCAATTTAACGGAGTTTTAAGTAGGGTAGAAACACATACTGTAACGATAAACGGTAGAACTACGGTGCAAAGTCGCACAATTACATTTCCGATAAGCGGTACATTTCAACAAGGCTTTGATAGTCTTATGATTCAAGCGTGTGATAGCATAAAACAAAGAAATTTAGATAAGATTCAACCGTTTCCCGATAATAGTGCAAAGGACTTTAATAATGCATATTTGTTTGGTTTTGTAGCAAGTCAACATAAAAGAGACGGTGTTGCCTGCTGGGATGAAGCTAGAAAAACTATGGAGCAACGCATTAGACAAGCAATTTTAGCACAGCATCCGGGAACAAGTGTAGTTAGTTTTAATATGAGGACGAGTTATATTACAGCTAGTTATCGATATATACTTATACCGATTTTTGTTGGGCATTTCAATTATAAAAACAAGTTATATCAATTTTTTGTAAACGGCGATACGGGTGCGATTACGGGCAAAACCCCTCTATCTCCACTTCGTATTTTACTGGCAGTTAGCATAGGTTTAGGTCTAGTTGGTGGAATAGTAGCGTTAATAGTGCTCTTTATGAATGGTGTAGTTTAAAGTTTTAATAAATTAAGGAGAAAATCAAAATTATGAACAATATTATAAGTTTATTGAATAATCAAATAATCGGTTTAGAGCCTTTGGTATTCTACCTAATACTGGCTTTAACGATAGTAATGCTAATAGCAATAATTGTGATTATTATACTAGCTGTTAGAGCAAAAAAAAGAAGTCAAAGAGGAATTCAAGCACCTAAGGTTAAAGTGCATAAAAAAGTGAGATATTCTGCCGATGAAAAAGAAATTGAGGCAAACGGTGAGGTTAATGTAACTCATCATAGAGGTGATTTTAATATTAAAAGGGGCGAGATTTATACAGCTAACCGAAAAGGTGAGTTGCTACCTGGTAAATATACTGTACTTAGCACTTCTGAGAGCGAAAATAAATTTAACATTCGTATTGGTAGATATGCCAGAGAATACTCTCACGGCGACACAATAGTAATTCCAGATGGTGAAACGATAGCAAGCCCATCACATTCGTTGGTGCTAAGGTAAATTAGCTATAAACGACAACTGACAAATTTCGGACTAACATAAATAAATCAATAATTTGTTGCTTGTAGTTTGTGGTTATAAATAACAAATTTATAAAACTAAAGGAGAAAATAATATGAGCAAAACATTTTTATTCAGACTAATAATTGGTCTATCACTACTAGCGGCAGCTATATTTTGGCTTCTTAGCGTAATTGATGTGTTCCCAGAGATTGAACACGGCACAGTAGGACAGTGGGCATGTTTAGTTATAACACTAGGCATTGGTACTGCATTTTTACTACGAGGATTGTTTGAAAAAAATAGCATTCCATTTATCAAAAAGCTATGGGTGTTTTTTGGTATAGCAATCCTAACCGTAGGTGCATTGATTGTAGTAGAGATTTTTGCTTGGGGTACGCCTATAATGCCAATTATAGCAGTAGCACTAGCTACAGCATTCCTGATTGCTTTAATAGCAGTTGGGGGTAAAAAATGGGATATTGCCGATAACGAAAAAGTAAATGACTTAGCCGACAACAATAGAAAAACCACTTGGGACAGACAACAAGAAAAAAATCAAAAGAAATAAAACGAAAAAGGTGAATATATTTTAGCTTTATAATATTGTTTGATATTTTGGTGTACATACTGTTTTGAGAATTCAATTTAAATAATAGGTATACTGCTCGGAAGTCTAATAAATTTCCGAGCAGTCTGTAAAGTATGCTTTAGTAAAGTAAAAAAATAAAACGGTTAATATATATATTTAACATACTCAATTACAGTAAAGTAGTTGGAATTGTAGCTATAATATGCTCCCGAGCCTACGACATTAAAAGAAAATGAAAAAAGAAGATTTTTATTATGAATTACCTGAGGAACTTGTTGCTCAGGAGCCTATAGAGCCTAGAGATCACGCTAGACTATTAGCATACAACCGAGACACTCAAACAATAGAGGACAAGCATTTTTATGATTTACTCTATTATCTAAAAGAAGGTGATTGTATGGTTGTGAATAAAACTAAGGTGTTGCCTGCAAGACTTTACGGCACAAAAATAGCTAAAGAAACCGACAAGCCCGAAGGTGCTAAGGTGGAGTTTTTACTACATAAACGCAAGGATAATTCAGTTTGGGAAGTGCTAGCGGGTCCTGCTAAAAGAGCAAAAGTAGGTGATGAGTTTTATTTTTGTGATAGATTAAAAGGCTCAATTATAGCCGAAAAAGAGGGTGGCCTTAGAGATATAAAGTTTATATTTGATGGTATTTTTGAAGAAATTTTAGACGAAATCGGTGAAACACCTCTTCCTCATTATATCAAGAAGAAATTAGAAAATATCGAGAGGTATCAAACTGTGTATGCTAGCGATGCTGGTTCTGCAGCCGCACCAACGGCGGGATTGCATTTTACTCCTCAGCTTATGGATAAAATTAGGGCAAAAGGTGTAAAAATAGTAGAGATACTGCTTCATGTTGGCTTAGGTACTTTTAGACCTGTTACCGAAACGGATATAACAAAACACAAAATGCATGCCGAGTATTACGAAGTAGAAGAACAATCGGCAAAGGAGATAAATGCTTGTAAAAAAGCAGGTGGCAGAATTATTGCTGTTGGTACAACTTCGGTACGCACGCTAGAAAGTGTTGTAAGCGAAGACGGTTTTATTAAAGCAGGTACAGGTGAGACAGATATATATATTTATCCGCCATTTCAGTATAAAATAGTAGACTGCCTAATCACAAATTTCCATTTGCCAGAAAGCACGCTTGTTATGCTTGTTTCGGCACTTCTTGGCAGAGAAAAAACTTTAGAAATTTACAAACATGCCGTAGATAACAAATACCGCTTTTTCTCCTTTGGTGATGCGTGTTTCTTTTATACCATATAAAGTATTAACTTCATATGATATAAAATAAAGTATCCCAGGGCACTTTCTGTAAAAAATAATGAAAAATCATTTTAGCAAAATCAAAATAATACTGCTTGCGTGTATATTAGCTATTATTCCGTTTTTGGTGGCTTGTACTTGCCTAGAAAATGATGGCAATATTTATATAATACGCGAACCGTCCACTCAAGAGCAGGTTTTTAATAAATTTGCCCCTAGTGTTGTTGCTATAACGGTAGGCACGCAAGTTGGCACAGGGTTTTTATACTATAATAACGAAAATGATTTGTATTTTGTTACAAACTACCATGTTGTGGCCGAGCATATCCAAAACCGCTATATAGCAATATTGCTAGAGTTTCAATTTTGTCCATCAGCCACTACTATCGAAACATCACAAATTCTCTCAAGATTAGAGCATTATACTGCCGAATTAGTTGGTTACGATTATTACTTTGATATCGCTGTAATAAGAATTCCTCATTTCGGAATTTTTTTAGAGAACTATTATAGACATTCAATTAACGATATCGCAACTTATATTTCACACGCTACTCCACTACTTGCTATCGGTAATATGGATGGTGCAGGAATCTCTGCTTTTGGCGGGCTTATGAGTAATCCGAACCGCATTATAGATTTTGGAGTTAATGTAGCTCCGCATTTGCGATTTAGACCAGTTCAGCAGGTTAGCGTAAATCTAAATCGGGGCACTAGTGGAGGTCCAATATTAGATATGTATGGTAAATTAGTGGGGATTTCTAGTTTTCAACAATATTCCGACTCTGAAGGCCGTCCTCTTATAGGAGTTAGCTTTTCGGTTGCGTCTAGTGTTGCTAAACCGCTAATAGATAGGGCAATTTTATTAAATACAGGTGGGCGAATCCCTAAAATTGCTTCTTATATGGAAAGCCTAAACACGCTTATATTATCGGGGCTTGGCAGGATAAGAGTAAATATAACTTCTGACGGACAGCTTATTGTGGTGGATAATGGTACAAGACCCAGCGGAGCAACAGGCGAATGGTTGCAAGTAGGCGATAGGATTGTAGCAATCGGGGAGCATTCAATAGGCAGTAATTACAGAATTTGGAACGGCAATGATTTTTTTGCACGACTAAATGCTTACGCTCACCAAAGTTTTTACACTACAGCAGGAGTGAATTTGAATGAATTAGAGCAATTAAGAATTATATTTTTAAGAAACGGTACGCAACACACTCTTTCTTTTTTGCAATTTTTAAGATGATAAAAATAAACAAAAGACAAAAAATATATAAAAAGCACTTGCAGGGTTGAGTACTTTTTTGATATAATCTTAATATACTTTTCGCTTCTACGCAAGAAAAAGCGGTGTAAAATGAGGAATTATTATGGCACATAAAATTTTAATTGTAGACGACGATGTAAATATTTGTCAGCTACTAAACCTATATCTAATAAAAGATGGCTTTTCTACAGCGATTTGCCATAACGGTAGAGAGGCTCTTAAGATACTAGAAAAAGAGAAGTTTGATGTTATACTTCTTGATATTATGATGCCCGAGATGGATGGCTTTGAAACTTTAACCGAAATTCGCAAGACCTCTAGAATTCCTGTTATTTTTGTGTCGGCGAAAGGCGAATCAATGGATAAAATTAGCGGTTTAGATATTGGTGCAGATGATTATGTAACGAAGCCGTTTGAACCTCAGGAATTAATTTCTAGAATAAAAGCATGTCTTAGACGCAGTGCGGAGCCTATCGCTCGAAGATTAAAAGTTAAAGCAGATGCTAGCGATATTACGCTAGGCTCGTTGGTGGTTAGTCTTAAGGAATATACGGTTACTAAAAATGGTATAAAATTAGAGATGGCACCAAAGGAAATAGAAATATTACATCATTTAATTACAAATCCTAAAAGGGTACATTCAAGAGAGCAACTTTTCCATCATTTATGGACTAGAGGCCCTAACGAGAAAAAATCTGATACTCGCACGATAGATGTTCATGTAAAACGCATTCGAGAAAAAATAGGCGAAAGTGACAAATGGAAAATCGAAACTGTGTGGGGAGTGGGATATAAATTTTTAATCTTTGATTAGAAAATATCGAATAATGAATATTGAATAATGAAATACTTATTTAATTTTGTAAAAATATTTTTTGTTTAATCATAATAAGTCCGACATTATTCAATATTCATTATTAATTATATAAAAATGCGTTTTTTCAAGAGTTCTACATTTAGGCTTATGTTTTATGGGGTAGTGGTATTGATAGTAGTAGCTATACCACTATTTCTTGTAATGTACTTCTCACCAGATTTAGTTGTTTTAGCGATACTTCTACCCATAGTTTTGGGTTTTATAGCCATTATGTCATGTCTTATAGTGCATCATAAGGTTTCGACTTTACCCACTAAAGCATTAATAAAATTCATTAGAAAAATTACTAAAGGTGAATACATCACTACTGAAAAGCCTTATGATAACGACTTAGCTAATTTATCATCTGCCTTGAATAATACAGCGTATGAGTTTGAAAATATAGAACAAATGCGAAAGAATTTTATATCTAGTGCTTCGCACGAACTTCGTAGCCCTCTAACATCTATACAGGGTTTTTTGCAAGCAGTATTAGACGGTACAATTAAAGAGGAAGATATTCATAGATACCTCAATATCGCTCTTAAAGAAAGTAAACGCCTTAGCACATTAATAAACTCGATGTTAGATCTTTCTAGCCTAGAGAGTGGTAAAAATCATATTCAATTAGAAAGGTTCGATATAAATGCTATTATTAGACAGGTTGTAGAGAAATTCGAGCCTATCTTATTGAGAAATGAAAGTACGCTAGATGTTGATTTCGCAAGAGAAAATAGTTTTGTTTTTGCTGATAAAGAAAAGATTATTCAAGTTCTTATAAATCTTATTGATAATGCTGTTAAGTATTCGCCTAATAAGTCTAAGATTTTGGTTACAACTCATATACATGGTAAAAATGTGTATGTTAGTGTAAAAGATAGGGGTGTTGGCATTTCCAAGCAAGATCAAGAACTTGTTTGGGATAGATTTTTTATGGTAGATAAAGCACAAACTCCAACAGAGAAGAAGGGTACAGGACTGGGACTTTCAATTGTTAAAAAAATAATTGAGGACCACGAAGAAACAATTTGGATAGAAAGTACTAAAGGTATGGGTTCTACATTTGTATTTACACTGACATCGTTTGATTCATCTAAACACAAAATAGAAGAAGAAAAAATATGATATATTTAGATAACGCATCCACAACTAAAGTATTTCCTAAAGTGTTAGAAACTTTCTCAAAAGTTTCTAAGGAAAGTTTTTTTAATCCTTCTAGTTTATATGCTTTTAGAGAGAAGGAGATTTTAACGGAAGCTAGAGAAGCTATAGCAAAAGAAATCGGAGCAAATAGTGATGAAATTTATTTTTGTAGTAGCGGTACAGAGGCAAATAATTTAGCAATTTTAGGCGGAGTTAAAAATAAAAAACTTTCAGTGCTTACTAGCGAGGGCGAGCATCCTAGTATATACGAACCGATTAAGAGTTTAGTAGGCAAAGGCTTTAATGTTAAATTTGGTGGACTAAATAACGATACAAGCATTGATGAGAATAAAATTGTGGAGTTAGCGGATAAGGATTGTGGATTTCTTAGTTTAATTCATGCTAGCAACGAAACGGGTGCAGTTAATGATATAAAGGATGTTTTTAGTAAGATTAAAAAAAATAATCTAAAAGTTATAACTCACAGCGACGGAGTTCAAGCGTTTCTTAAAACTCCGGTTGACGTTAAAGAGTTGGGAGTTGATTTATATTCTATAAGTGCTCATAAGATTGGCGGGCTTAAAGGTGTTGGTGCGTTATATATAAAAAAAGGAGTGCATATAAATCCGATTTTATTAGGTGGAGGTCAAGAGAGGGGAGTTAGGAGCGGTACAGAAAATGTGGCGGGTGTAGTGTCGCTTATAACAGCAATCAAAGAATATAAGACTTTAGCTAAACAAACAGATTTTAAGGCTTTAAGAAAGGCATTTTTAGAAAAGTTTGTTAGTGAATTAGAAAAGTTGGAAGTTAAGTTTTTAATAAATGAAACACACAATCAACTGCCGAATATTTTATCAATTTCGATACCTCGTATTCAATCGGAAGTATTGCAGAGGATTTTAGCCGAAAAAGATAATATTTATATCGGGTTAGGCTCGGCATGTGCTTCTAGCAAAAAAGGTAACCGCATACTTCAATCAGCAGGCAGAACAGCAAAGGAAATTGCAGGCAATATAAGGGTTAGCTTTGGAGTTGATAATACAATGAAAGAAGTTAGATATTCGGCAAGCGTAATAGCGCAAAGAATAATGAATCTTCTAAAGGAGGTATCAGGTTAGATTTTATTAGCTGAAAAAATATGACATATTATGATATTTTTTTTATTATTATGTTTGGAATTATAGCACCAATAGTATTTTTTTTCTTCGTACATTCTTTAGACGAAAAGATAAAATACGACCGAGGAGTTATATTAAAAAATTTTAAAAGAGTTTATAGATTAAAGTGGGTAAGGTTTTTATTTGTTTTTTATGAGAGAAAAAAAGGTAAAATAACTAGATTAGCCTTTTGGTTTCATATTATTTATTATAGTCATGTAATAGCAACATTATCATTTTTTATTTGTTATTTTATACTGCGAATACAAACTTTTGATACGCTTGCTTGGATTTTTGCTATTGCAACAGTGTTTTATGGACCTTTAGTTTCTTTTATTGAAAAAATATTAGTTAAAATGGGCAAAGCAGGAGTGTCAATATTAGCATTTGAAGAAGATGAACTTGATAAAAATGAATCACAAAATAACGATTCTAAAGAACAAAATGAAACTGATTAAAAGTAGAATTAGTGGAGTAGCATATGTTGGTACTTTAAAGACTTTGTTGGTGGTACAATAACAAATTCATAACGACAGTAGGAGACGCACTCTTGGGTGCCCCGCATAAAAAGGAAAATATATTGAAAACAGAAACGCAAAAAGTAATAATCCTTCGAGAAGGCGAGATATTTCTAAAAGGCAAAAATCGAGGTTCGTTCGAAAAAATCTTAAAGCAAAACATAGTTTATGCTCTAAAGAGTTTTAAGTGCAATTTAATTGTAGAGCGAAATCGTTTTGTAATAATTGATTTTTTAGATAGTGATACCAACGCTTTAATTACCAAAGTATCAAAGATTTTTGGAATTTCTTCAGTATCTATCGGTATTAAAGTGCCGTCTATTATGGAAGATATAGAAAATGCTACAAGGGAATTATTGCCGCAAAGCGGTACATTTAGAGTTACAGTAAATCGTGGTGACAAAAAGTTCCAATTAAACACTATGGAATTATCCCGTCATTTAGGCGGTGTGGCATTAGAACATAACCCTAATCTAACAGTAGATTTGCATACACCGCAATTTACACTCAATGTAGATGTTAGAGAAGAGGGCAGTACATAT
>Ga0123355_10020227_pt1 | contig 10623 bp, 11 predicted proteins | sample TergutEmb28metaG_3_FD_89872 | JGI IMG/M metagenome (GOLD analysis project Ga0123355, IMG submission 89872) | Embiratermes neotenicus P1 segment gut microbial communities from Petit-Saut dam, French Guiana - Emb289 P1 | ecosystem: Host-associated > Arthropoda: Insects > Digestive system > Gut ... | reverse complement strand
TGACCATTAGTGAAATTTCTGTTTAGTTGGCGTTATTAGGTGTCTGTGGTTTTTGTTTCTTTGTTTGGCGGGGGGGTGGGGGGAGGGGGGGGGGGGGGGTGGGAGGGGGGGGGGGGGGGGAGGTGGGGGGGGGGAGGGGGGGGGGGGTGTAGCGCGTCCGTGACCCTGTCAGGTATCTGGGACATCACCAAACGACGTGGCCTCGGTCGCAGAGCGGCTGTCACTGCGGTGTGTAGTACGAGGCTTGGGTTCAAACACCAACTGTCACTGCACCAAAGACTCTAGCACATCAGCTACGGTGCTGAGTTCTCGTGACGTTTTATACGAAAATACGACGCCGTTGGAAATTTTATGCAGCTAGTTTTGAAGCAACTGATTAAACAGGCGGAAACCACAAGAAATGAAACAGAAAGATGAAAGAACGAAGACAAGACAGAACGAAAAAAAAGGAAACAGATACAGAAATAAATACAAAGTCAAAGGCGGATTAAATAAATAAATAGACTGAAAAATACGCAGAAAATAAAAAATGCAAATAAATAAATAAGGAAACTGTAAAAGCGTACTCCAAGAAGGCATGTAGAGATGGTGGAGGTACAGCTCCATACATTCTTAACATCGGTATTATATGGTGTTGGGTGGTCAGTTTCATGCCCCCGGCCGATTTCTACCCTGGTGGTGGGGGGGGCAGTATCCAATAAGGACAGCTACGCCCTACAGCCGGTCTTGGTGGAATAGAGAAATATTTCTTTAGCCTGCTAGATATCCAACAAAGATTAATTCGTCGTCCAGCCCATAGCCTAGTCACTACACCAACTACATTATCCCGGCTCCTATTTTCTTCTTTCCATTCTTATTTTTCTTTTTCTTCTTACACTTCATGTGTTATTCGCAGCACATTTTTTAACGAGAAAGTCATATAAATCGCAATATTTAATAGCTGATAGATGCAGGTTATCTAGATGTCTGTAATAATGAGTTTTATAGGAATTTTGATGTTTGCTTAGAAATGACGCGGGCACCTGCCAGAGTTCAACACTCCTCCAGTCCAGTCGGGCCAAACTATAACACGTAAATTCCTTCCGCAACTGCGCTGTACAGAAAAACGTTTCTCGTACCGTAGCTATGACAAGCACAAATAAATTAATGGTAGCGATGAACAGGCAAAGGAAAAAAGAACGAAAAAAAAAATTTAGAGCACTCCTTGACGCAAGCAACAGCTGATCAGCACGCATTGCTGTCGTGTAGTCAAGGTCATCACGTGACCAAAGCACTATCGCACCATATCAAACACGAAGAGTACTATCATTTTATATTGAATACTCCGTAACTGCGTCTCGAATTCCGGTACTTGGACACAGGAGTCAGAATATATCATAACTGGAAGATACCACGTAACGAAAAGCGCGGGTTACAACGCGTTATTCTAATCTCTGGTCTCAATGGTACAGTTGTCCCACAAAGCCCGGAGGTCAACGGACAGGAAGAGTGCAACTAGAAGACACGTACCGGAAACAGAAGCATCCTTGCAGAGTCCTGAACAAGGGAGACGGGAGAGCATGCGGTTAAAGCCAACAGCTGACACAGAATAATAAACTACGGCTAGTGACGTGCAGTCTACCTCAACAGTCAGATGAAATCAACATTACCGAGTTGCCAAACCATAACACATCGGTGGAAAGATGTTACAGAAGCTGGCTGACAACTGGGAAAGAAGATAATTAGTGAGGAGAAAAGGGATGCGGGACATAAGCAGAACAATAAAGGATCGTGAAAAAGGCGGCAGGAACACTGAGGGTAGGTTCAGAGTGAACTACAAAACTGATTTTTTTATATCTGTCGGACTAAAGTGCAAAATGTTGGGTATGGCATAACGTTAGACTGATTATACACATATGAAATTACGGATTAAAAGAGCTTGAAATAAGGTAGATCTATAAGATAGGGAGAATGCCAGGAGGGTTGTTTGTATACGTTAAAAAATTACTGATCAGTATGTTGGGGAAATTGTAACAAGAGATGAAGAAAATAATATGGACTGGAATTAAAAGACATAGAAGCTACTAGTACCAATTTGTGTATTGGTTTTTATATTGCCCACCAGGGAATACAAAACGGTTCAATCTTAATTTTTATAAGGGATTTGAGCGAGGAGACAAATACGTTAGAGACAGAAATTCTAATCCTTAGTTTTTAATAAAGGGTGATTTTAATTGTAGAACAGGAAGGAGACAATTACAACTGCCGCTCCTTTTTTATGTTTGGGAAAAATGGAACGTTGAAAGCCATAATTTTGCCAAAAAAAATAAGTTAGAAAGACTTGAACTTTAATGCAGAAGAAGAAAAATTGACAGATTTGTATGAAAGTAATAATTTCGAAATTATAAAAGGAAAATTTGGATCTGATGCAAAAGGGGAACTCCCTTTTATTAATAAATTGGGTAGTAACGTGATACTACTTCTGAAGGTATAATTAATAATACGCACGCTTATTAAACTTTAAGAGTGGAACAGAGATAATTACTAATCACACGCCGCTCGTATTAGAATTAAAGAATATAATAGAAGATAAAATTGATAATACCAGTGTTACTTGTCATACACAATTAGATAAGCAACAAAATACAAATCGAACGATAAATATAAATATTCTTCTATTGAGAGACTAAATGGCACTGTAGGGAGAATCTATGTGTGTGTGGTATCGAAGATACTACTAAAGGTAGAGTAGATGAAACAGTAAACTTATTACGTGGCATAAGGAGAGGTAAGAAATGGAAACCAAAACTACAAAATTCAAAGAATGGGATTAATGGTATGATGTTCAATGTAAAGTAAAGAGAAGAGGAGTTAAAACGGTAATGAAAGAATATAAAAAGAATAAAACAGGCAAAGTACGTATAAACGTAACACTGAGACGCATTCTTTCAAACACTGTTGTCGTGTAAGAGCAATAAATATCACACAGAGGTCTGTTCTGACTGTTTGCAGCCTTAGTTATCCAGCATGCAATGCACATGGACCATATTCTTATCTCTGGCCTGTCCGGCTCTACGATATTTTTCCACATTATCTCATGAACAGCATGATTTTCGGGGGAAAAAATGATTGAACATGAAATCTGTGCTCTGATTTCCTTATCAACTTTTGTCTGAAATGTTTCTTATGCGAAGAAGATCTGAGCGTGATATGGTAAAAAATGTATATTGGACTTCAAGTAAAGTATCTGTCATTCTTGTCAGATTTTAATGAAAGTTGAATTTCCTCGACAGAATTTAGAAAAACACTCCAAAATCCGATTTTATGAAAATCCGTGCATTGGGAGCCGAGCTGTTCCATGCGGAAGGGCAGACGGACAAAGAGACATGACAAAGCCAACCAACAGTCGCTTTCCGCAATTTTGCGAACGCGCCTAAAAACGATGAAAAGTTTTCTCTACAGTCTTTTTTTCTGGAACATTTCTAATTCTAAGGAGTATTCAGCGAGATACGATAATAAATGCACATACGTTTCATGTAAATTACCCGTTACCCTTGTCAGATTTTAATAAATCTTCAAGTTTCTCGACCGTTTTTCGAAAATGCTCAACTACAAAATTTCATGAAAATCTGTCCAGTGGTAGCCGAGTTTTACCATAAGGACGGACAGATGTACATGACGAAGCTAGTAGCCGCTTTTCGCAATTTTACGAACGCGCCTACAATACTGACCTTGTTTCAGACGGGGTTGATTAAAGAAAGAACAGTAGATAATATTGTGAAAATCCAAACATGGGTTGATAAATATTTGACACCAAAAAGAAGTGGGCTACATTGTGATTTGTAGACTTCGAGAGGTCACTTTACGCCATTAATAGGGAAAATGTGTGGTTCAAATGAGAAAAATTGAAGTAAGTGAGAATGTTACCAACTGTATGAAGGCAATGTATCAAGATATAAAAGTTAGTGTGAAGTGTGGACAGATCCAAATATCCAGTTGTCCATAGCAAACAAAAGGGGCCCGTCAAGGTTGTGGTTTGAGTCCATATGCATTTAATATCTTTCTAAATGACATTATAGAATATATCTATATGAAAGGAATACATTCCGGTAATAAATGGGTAAAGAATACCGGGACCATTATTTGCAGACGATTTGGCTATAGAATCTTTTACAAGTTATAGGCTACGAAAGAAAACTGAATAGATAAATGGATAAAACCGGAATTTGAAATGTGACTTGAACTAATCTACAATAATGGTGTTTAAGAAGGACAAAAAATTAAAGACAACTGAGAGATGTAGAATTAATGGGCATAACATCGAGGTAGTAGATAATTTAATTATCTACGAGTAACGTTCGGGAAAAAAAAAATAAAAAATTTGTAAAACTAAAGGACATCAAGCTTCTGTAGTTACAGACAAATGTGTATCAGTAACCCCCAGTATAAAAATACAGATGTTGGAGAATATACACAGTGCGATCCATAAGTTTAAGGACTGATTTTTTAAATAACAGAACTAGAGCGATCTATCGGCCAACCCACTACCTACGTACTATCAACCAACGTCCGTTCACAAGCCGAGTTTCGTTCGTTTATCTGCGACAGTGTACGAGTTATAACTTGTCTTGTAAAGTCAGTTTCCAGTATAAGTCATGGATGGCGGAAATGAACAGAGAGTTGCCATAAAATTTTGTTTCAAAGCCGGTCTATCTGCGACAGAAACACCAGTATTGGTGCAAAAGGCTTATGGTAATGAGGCTCTGAACCGATCAAACGTTTTTAGGTGGTATTCTCGATTTCGAGAGGGAACGGAGCTGGTAGAAGATGACGAGAGAGGTGGCCGTGCGAAATCGACTCAAACTGAGGTAAACATTGCTCTTGTTGCTGATACTGTCAAAAATTACCGTCGAATTGCATCAAGAATGATAGCAGAAACTTTGAACATCCCCAAGACCAGTTCTTCCGATTCTGAAAGAGGATTCGGGAAAGAGAAAGTTATGTGCACGTTTCGTTCCACACCCCTTGACACCGGAGCAATGGGAAGATCGAGTCACATTATCGCGATGGCCTTTGCAGACAATTTTTTTAACAAAATTACTATGGGAGATGAGACCTGGTGTTGTGCCTGTGACCCCGAAACAAAGCGACAGAGTTCTGAATGGGTTGGTGACACATCCCCTCGGCCAAAGAAACTGAAATTCCAAAGGTCCCGCATCAAGACCATATTGATAATTTTTTTCGACTCTCAAGGTCTATTGCACAAAGAATTCGTACCAGTGGGAAAAACAGTAAATGCAGAATTTTATAAAGGAGAAATGGATCGCCTCCTGAAGCGCATTCAACGGGTTCGTCCAGCTGCGTTCTGCTCTCGAGATTTTTTCTTGTTGCACGATAATGCGCCCGCCCACAATTTTTGACCCCAAAAAATGTTACAGCCCTTCATCACACCCCGTACTCTCTAGATTTATCTCCGCCGGACTGTTTTCTGTTCCCCAAGTTGAAAATGAAGTTGAAAGGATTCTACTTTGCGGATGTTGCTGAGATCCAAGGAGCCGTTAGTGATGAATTAAAGAAGGTCCAAAAAGGGGAATTTTCGGCAGCTTTTCAGAAATTGTACGACCGCGCAAAGCCTGTACATACGCAAATGGAGTTTATTTTGAATTAAAAAATGTATGTGTCTTACTCATTGGTCTTCGATTTTTAAAAAATCAGTCCTAAAACTTTTGGAACGCACTGTGTATATGCAATGACATATGAATTGAAGATCATGTATGGAATTAAGATGTGGGGATTTAGTGAAGCATGGAAAGAATTCGATAACGTTCAGACTATTTTCCAGGAAATTAATGGTTATCCCGAACTGACAATGGAGAAACAGGAGCAGTCACAAATATGTTTGTGTTAATTTACTGTATACAATCCTGAAACACGATTCGGCTTTTTTAAAATCCTTCACCAGCCGATGTAAAATACATACAGGAACATTATCACATGAACACAATAATATATTTCATTTTCAAGTATTTGACATCTCAACTTCACAGTACTATACGTGTAAATATGTGTAACTTTCAGATTTAAACTGCGTTCCGTCCAGAGTTTATAGTCCGTAATCCTCCTACAGTTCAACTTACTTCATATAATTTTCATACTGTTCATTTCGAGCACTGTGAATTGATTCACATTCACTACCAACACCAACAAAAGCACAATTCTATATATTATGGATTTTATTATTAATTTGCTCCTACATGTTTCGGCGCAGTTTTAACAACACTGGCGTAAGTATCAAGTACATCCTGCCATCGACCAGACAAATTATGTGGATGCATGAAAGAAATAGCATAAAACTGCATGTGCAAGTCTTCCTGATGATAAATACTTGGATGTTCGAAACAAGCCGAAGACACTATAATTAAATTAAAACACTGATGTAAAATGTGTGCATTTTGTTGGTTCTTATTGCATAGGTATATCACAATGCACGCTTCAAAAAACATAAAATTGGTGTAAACTCCCTGACGATGAAAATTTCACCGCAACATTTAGGAGTAAAATTAAGAGTAAAATATACAATATACAGAACTGTGCATTCGTTGGCGCCGGTAGTGTTTGTAAATCCAATTATTTCATATAAGTCTCCACGGACTGATCTCGAGCCCGTCAGCAGGTCTCACACTTTGAAAGTATTTCGAGACAGAAGACAGAGCTCAGAGCTCTTCTGTCTCGAAGTACTGTCAATTTCTCTTTGAGTTCTTACAAAGAATGTTAACTATCCTACTGTTTCTGTTCTTCGGTTAATTTCCTGCATGTTGGGGTCAGGAATAATTTAACGTAAAGGTCGCAATTTGTTTCGACTAAACACACTGGCTCTATGATGTTTCCAGCATTCACTACATTGTGAGGTCATGTGAATGAAAGTTTGCGAACTCTATGGAGATGTTCGTCAAACCAACAACTGCTATTCTGGCTGCTTAGGTTACTACTTATCTGTAAAACACAAATCTTGCAATAAAAATATAAATTAGTTTTCGTGTTGAATCTGTATCCACCACTGAACCGCAATTCGATATTTTTACACTTCTGCATCCCGTCTTTCTACACACCACTGATGATACTTTCGCAATATCTTTCCATGACACATATTCACTTTGTAAAACTACTGCACATAAAGACACCTTGCTCAACAGAAAATATTCTCACACGAAATAACCACCTGCTTTATATGATTCACAACAGGCAACTCGGCATGCGTCGGATTCCAGCCCTGCTAAGCGAAGCAAAACTAAGCAGAATGGCCTCGCATAAGGACTCTCGGATTTCTCCATTCTCAGCAAGAGAAATAAAACATGTCCTGAATCATTCATAATACCAAGGCAAAAACTGTGTGCGCGCTGCGGTACGGACTGAAACTTTACAGCACTGCTTGTACTAGGAGCGGGGCGAATGATATTTCGAAGTATTCGCTAAAAGTGCATCCCTGACAAAAAGCAAAGAAACTTACTTAAGAAACCGTTAAATGATCTATACAGACGTCTTGTAGGTATACTACACAAGGAGACACAGAACAGCATTATGAATAAATAATTCGAAAAGTGTGATTGGTTTTCAGTCCAGTCGAATCAAATCTCGAATTCCTACTACAATACAACATGTACTTCTACTATGTTAAGATCTGAGGTTCTCACGGTAACGATATGAAGACTGTGGTCCAGAAAGTGACGTCTAGTAGTTTAGTAGATGCGAAACAGCGCTGAGGAACTACCTGTCCTTTCATTGGAATGGTAAAATACTGAGGCAGCATGTTCCTCCAAACGTTCGTACCTATCAGCTAATCACATGGCGTCATATCCCAGAAGATCGTAATCTTCAGATGTACTACACAGACTCATAAACTAAAAATTACGTAAAAATGTCGATTCGTCCTGTTGCAATAACAATCTTCCCTCTGTGAGAAAAATAAAAATTTGCAAATGCCGTAATAACACTAAGGAACAGTAAAACATGGCCGCATTAAAAATATTTCTACTCGCCGCTTCCTGTCCGCGGTCTTAATTTGTCCAACCCTGCTCACATAAACAACCTTACATTCTTCATGATTTACCCGTCTATTAAACAATGACAATATCTACCTGCAAACAACCGGTCAGGGTATGTGAAGGTTATCGTGTGTTGAATTCCAGAAAACAGTGACGTGCCGTACCATCATCCTTTACAAATGTCTTGCAAACCAGATCAGTTAGTCTGTTCGGGTCGTTCAGTATAATCCTTCCAACGGCGAACCAGGCTGAGTCTTTTAGACGATTCTAAAACACTTACTTCCAAATACATTTGGTACTTTTTAAAAACATAATAGTTTGTGCACGAAAATATATCTGCCGTTGGCATAACTGTGTGGGTGTGAGCGTTAATATCTCTCAACCTTCTTAACGTTTCGCCCACATCTGTGCATTTTTTGTACACCGACATTTCGTCCGCATTCACCACGTCCTCAACCATACATTCGTTTTAATCAATATAAACAGTAATTACATCGTCTGCTACACCTTTCAGTCATTCTATGTGGCCATTTTCAGGTAGCTCTCACAAGCAAAACAAAATATAATCAGCATTACAATCATCCGTCACGATTTAGGCATTGTAGAACTGCATGAAAGTTTAATGCCATACATCATATTGGTTGCACAACTACAGGATCCCATGTTAAAAAAAAAACACGATTTAAATTTGTCTAATTTAAAATAACAAATTAATTAGACAGACAATATACGTATAACGTAACACTGTGGCGTGTTCGCGTAATACTTATACCTCCTCGGCTATCTTAACAGCCTGATACCATTTCAATCAAGGAAAGCGCTTTTATGCCAATTTAATGTCGTCGGCAACAACAAAATGTACTTAGTCCTCATGTAAAGCACGGATGTGTTTGCTCCATTTTAACCAAATTTTGAGTCTCCAATATCAAATTTCACGGAATTGCGCCCCATGGGAACCGCGCTGATAAATGTTAACACACGGACGAACAAGGCGAAGCTATTAGGCGCTTTTCGCGACTTTGCAAACGCGCCTAGAAAATACGTAGAAAGGTCACATATATGTAGCATACAGTCAAATTCAGAAAATAAAAAACAGTGTTATATCGACGATGCAATTATTGTGTTCACATTGATTATAAATTAAAAAGGTCATATTTCGAGCAAGTTCATTTTATTTATTTATTTATTTATTTATTTATTTATTTATTTATTTATTTATTTATTACTGGATCTCTTTTCGTGTGGACATTTTGTAAAACACTTCTGGTACTGTCCAAAGGTGTGCGTATTGTGCTTATTTGGTAAAGACTTCGTTTTTGCTCTTCTGATGTTGGACTAATAGCTTGAAATGCGAATAAGAAAACAGTACGTGCTAATCAGGCTCTAAGCACTAAAGTACATGCCAGTTTCCCGATTTATAACGTATATAAGAATTTTTAATGTCCTAAACAATAATGAATATGGAATAAAAATGTATATGGGCCAGTAAAGTCAATTTATACTTTATGCTTCAGTTAATGGCACGAAGCGTGGTATTGCTTTCGGTTGGTGCCGCAAGCATTTCTTCATCCTGATGTGTCACTGCTCTCTCTCTCTCTCTCTCATTAGAGCCGTTTGTGGTTCATTTAGCTGTTTTTCAGCTCCACGTCTCATTTTTCTCGCCCCCAGTATTTTTCATAAATATTCATGTGTGACTGAAAACTGTGGTGCATATACGACTGTTACTGAGTAACGAACATCCAATATGTTTGAATGGCAACAGGTGTCACAAACTCTCTATATTCAGAGTCTGCTGGGTAATGAAATGACAACCATTCGTATTTCAAATATTAAGGAACGACGCCAACAAATCAAAATTGCAAGCATAAATAAATCCGTAGGAGTTCACATTTTGGTAATGTCTGCTATCATTCGGTACCGAATAAACCGTCTTCCTGTATCCTGTTTAAAAACGTTGAAATTAAAGCAAACATAAGTGTAATTTGGTCTTTTGTTTTAGGCAGGTATGAAACTTGGTCTCACAAACGCTGGGGATATTCGAGAACAGGATGCCCATAGAGATATTGAGTATAAGAGAGAGGAAGTAACAGAGAACTGGAAAAATTACATAATGAGGAGCTTCATGATTTGTAATCATCACCATATATTATTCGGGTGACAAAATAAAGGATATCGAGATAAGCGGGGCAGTTGGCATGTGGAGGGGGGGAGGGAATTGCACACAGGGTTTTGGTTGGGAAAAATATATCGTAAGGGCGTAAAGTCAGTTATCTGGCCCAAAACAGGGAGAACTCTTGTGAAGGCGGTAATGAACCTTCGGGCTCCACAAAACCCGGGAAAATTCCTTAACTGGAAAACCATACTAGACCCTAAATCTGAACCACATGAGTCCAGATTCAGTTCTTCTTGGATGCTACGTTGTGTTGTTGGGTAAACCGTCATCGACGTTCGAAGAACTACGATCCCTCGAAACGTCGGTAGTTACGTAATCAACGACACAGCATAACATCCCAGATGACTTACTTTCAGCAACACCGCTGTGAGAGCATCCAGTTCATATTCTTACAACCATATTTATTTACAACTGCTTTAATTTGTGTCA
>Ga0123355_10020225_pt1 | contig 10624 bp, 7 predicted proteins | sample TergutEmb28metaG_3_FD_89872 | JGI IMG/M metagenome (GOLD analysis project Ga0123355, IMG submission 89872) | Embiratermes neotenicus P1 segment gut microbial communities from Petit-Saut dam, French Guiana - Emb289 P1 | ecosystem: Host-associated > Arthropoda: Insects > Digestive system > Gut ... | reverse complement strand
CACACACACACACACACCCACACACACACACACACACACACACACACACACACACACACACACCCACACACACACACACACACACCCACACACACACACCCACACACACACACACCCACACACACATACACACACACCCACACACACCCACACACATACACACACACACACACAGGTAGCTACAGTCTCAGAATAATTACGACACAAAGACCGCTATGATACTGAGTCGCGTTAAGACACACAGGCTGCTACAAGGCTGAGTAATTACGACGTATACGCTTCCATAAAACCGTCTAATTACGACATATAAACTGCAAATAAACTGAGTATATTTACGACACACTATTCGCTACAAGGCAATCTAATTATGGTGGTAGACTGCTACAAGCCCCAGTCTAATTACGGCATAAAATGCTGTTAGAAGGCTGAGGCTTTTTACGACATATAGCCTGCTACAAAGCTGAGTATATTTATGCTTACACTTTGTTATAAGGCTGCTTAATTACGACACATGGGCTGCTACAAGGCTGATTAATGACGACATACTTGCTGCTACAAGACCGAATGATTCCAGATTCCAATCGGACCAAGACCCCTGGCCGAATTAGGGACATCGTGTTCCGTCGTTATTCATGTGTCCATCTTCAGGCTTAGTGTTAGAGTATTCATGTGAGATAATACAGTTACAGGACACTTTTGTTATGTGCCAGGGCGTTGGGTATAGGGGTGATATCTGAAGTGGCGACTGAACTAGGAATATGTGTAGATGAGGATTAATTCCATGCGTGAGGTACTGTAAGATTTTCAGATCATTTGCTATACAGAGGGGATGGCTGGTCCTGGTTTGTATGGTTTAGTGAATACCTAAGTGCCAGGTTCTTCAGCCCCAGTTATTAGCTTATTGAACCGACATGGTTTGTCAAAGAATATGTGAATGAGTACGTAATGTGCATTTAAGGTGCAATTTACAATGAAGTGAAGGGCGCTCTTGGTGCTTATCCTGTTTCTTGATAAGTATGCTGCGCCACGTACATTCGGCGTAGGTGTATTTCAGCAAAAAGAAGGGACTATATTTTCATGGGACCCCAGACTTCTCTTCACGATTACTTCCTGTCTTCACGGCAATAGTTCACGGTTTCATTAATGGACACTACCTTATTTATAATAATTATAGCTATGGATCCCTTTCGCCATGGTTTTCACGGGTCAGTCCCATTTTTATGGGTTTTAAGAAGCTCTGCCCCGGTTCCACATAATCGATGCCGGACACCAAAGTTTTGCGAGTCTAATCAGTTATTAATAAGCGCTCTTATAATAAGAAGAACTGAAGACACTGAACAATACGCTAAGTTTTTGCTTTTATTCTTCCATTATTTTACCTTATTTACTTGTTCAATTAATATTTAAGTATCCAAACGTTTTTCTAATAAATCTAAATTCAACTTAACCTGAATAGTCCTGTCTCACCGAAGTATATATTATTAGCCTGTAAGGCTCCTCGATATTCCAAATTTATTTTATCTTTATTTTATTTCAAGTCTATCTTTGTTTTACCTATCGTATTTATCCCCTATTGTTGCAGATATTACTAATTATCCGGAGATTACGCGCAGGATTCTGAGCAAAGTACATACACGTCACCCCTACGATTCCAACAAAATTGCCTACAAACTCACATTGCTTGATCTACATATTTTTAACACAGACGATACACAGCTACACCAAAATGCCCGTATATATTTTTATATAAGTATTATATCGGTTTTAGTTGAAAATCTTCCAAATTTTTACATTCGCGTAAGCATTCTAACTCTGTGAGGTTTGAGATCTGAAGCTAATAAATTTCAGCTGTAAATGAACTTTTTACGTACTTATGACAGCCTGGTAATAGCTATTAACTTTGGCCGAAAAAAGTAGCTGTTTTAAATTTATGAAGAATATGTGTTGTGTTGGACGGAGTATCGTCTCTTATTATCCATGGAAGAATGATTAGGAACAGAAAATGCGTGTACTCTGCGTATGGGAGCAGCACATTCTTCTGAAACACTAATAAAATTTCACCACGCTACTTGGTAACACGTTTCAGAACACTATAATATTCAGGAAACATATGCTCCATTTCAGCAACATGTTTTCTGTTCACTACTTGGATCTGGACGTCTGAATCTCGTTCTGTCTCTATTATCTGTAAATACAGTTGCTATTTCACGATGTTGCTCTTGACTGCTATATGTAAACGTAATAAAAATAATAACAAAGACATGAATGTCGCTATCAAATATAACTTCGGAGATTCCTTCTGTCAATGAAAAATGCAACCTTGTTCCCTCCATTGTTTTGCTGAAAGTTGACGCGTATAGGGATATTGCTTCTAATGTGCATCAGTGTGCAAGTTGCAGTAAATCTTCCGTCTTCAGGTGGCAGTGCTGTTATGGCAGTTTGCTAAAGCAAAATGTAGCTGCCTCAAGGGGTTCCTTGATGGGTGATATCCTGTTGTGTTTACATTATGTCATATTCCGTCAAAAGCAATGAGTCCAACATAGCTTGAATTATTGGTATGGCAGAAACCTTTGTACTTGCAATAAAAGCTTTGACACTTAACCATAGTGGTATTTTCGTAAAAATTCAGATGGAGACGAGTACATAAATTGTAAAGATTTCCTACACTTCTGCGTCTGTATTTTTTTGAGAGTAGCTTTTTGGGCTGTTTGCTTTTGACTGTACACAAACTTAAGCTGTTTCAGTGCATTGTCTCATTTGTATTATGTCAGCCAAAAAGTTTCTGAATAAATCCACCATTTTGGAATAGCAATTTCCAATTTTTTTTTTTTTTTCATCCTGCCTTATCTCTTAACAGAATGAAGTTTAAATTGAGGTCACTGACTGGAATTAAGTTATTGTTATCTTCGTTAAAAAAAAACATGCACGTAAGCGCCTATGTAAGCGTAATAAGAGGTCATACGCAACAATGACACATAAAATAATATTTGCACCAGAAAAATCTAGAGTTTTACTAGTTCTTTTAGCAATGAGGTCCAAACACGTGTTGACTGACGCCTTCTAAAGTGGGGACACGTGAATAAATCCAACAGTCATTGTGTCTAAACGTTTGTGTTGCCTATACTGATAATTAATTAGATCCTAGTCTCCAAGTACTGGATACCACGACACGTGACAAGCAAACGGCAACAACCGCACGTGGCCTGCCACGATTGGGCTAGTTCAGAAGCCACGCGACTTCCATGTCAAAATATTGAGACAGCAAATTACAGGGGGAGTTGATCGTGTTATTGTGTAACACAAAAAAAAACTCACTTTGGTACAATAACCTTTGAAATTAGTAAAAAGCGTTTGATATTACTGTCATCGTCGAAACCTTTGTGTAGGTCTCGTAGGCGTGTCTTTCCGACAATGAAAATTGGAATAGAACTCTTTATGCCTTACCGTGTCCCACAACAAGAAACGGAGTTCAGAGTGACAAACGTATTTAATCCATGAGAACAGCCAAAACTTAGAACTGTCAAAACAACTTCAAATAACATTGCAATATGCAGCAAAGACTGCCATATAGAAAAGAAAAGTGAATAAAGAAATGTTAGTTCCAGAACCCTTAAGGAAGAACACCACTAGCGAGATCTGTGTGGCTAGTAAGATAACATTAAAATGGATCTTAAATAAATGAAGCAGGGGGATAATCATGGAGTCATATGGCTCAGGACTGGGGCCAATGACAGGCTCATATGAGGACAATAATGAATCATCGGGTTAATACAAGGCGAGAAATTTCTTGCAAATCTGGGCAACTATCAGCCTCTTAAGACGTTCTGTGGTGTTAGCTGTTACTTGTCCCGATACCCATTAGATAGGAGGGTTATATACGAGTACTTATGAAGAGAAATTCCGCGCGGTCATAAGAAATCGAACCTCGATCTTCCAGCCAATCGGCTTCGGCATATAGGCCTAATTACAAATAAAATAAATAATTCTTGGACCCCAGCTGTAAGTAGATCGCCTCCCACGGTGAATTACAAAGTCGGTAGAGATGAAGGTTCAGACTGTTACTGGAGTACGCGTGTGTTACGTGTCTTCGAAAAGCGCCATTTGTGATTTTGTACACCTCAGTGGGCTTTACGTACACGACAGAAACCCCCTTCATTGGAAAGTTAAATTCACAGTGAGAATTTTTTTATGTGTATGTCGCTTAATGTTAATAGAAAGAGGTTTCAAATAAAAGGTGTTTATGATTATCAGTCTATATTTAACGCAGTGAATAAAAACATTGTACTGCTTATCGCTTTTACTAACACGCATTAAATTCGATTTGAGCCGTAAGTATAGCAAGAGTTCATTGAACAGTTATAAACCTGAGGCTAATTAAATTCTTTGGACACGATTTAGTACGGATCACCTACCCCAGACTGTATTAATACACCTTCTGCAAATAATTAAATTGGAAATTCTAAGAGAACGATGGAAAAGTCTTCATATGCATGCATCCACTGCTTCCATTCTGTATACGGAAGACAAAAAAGAAGCTGGTCCAAACAGGAATGTCTTTCTAACATCAGAGCAAAGGCTTTACTTCATGCAACTTAATGTCGGCTGCGCTTTTTTTAAACCATGCATTGCTGAATGGAGCTGAGGGCCCTTCAGTGGTACTTTCTGGTCCTTGGAAATGCACAGCAGGGGGACACCACTTTTTCACCGCTGCTGGGCAATGAGACGAAATTCATGTGCAGTCTTGGGGAATGCGCAACCATTTTAATTAAAATCTGATGCTCACTGAAACTGAAGATTTAGCGTAGAAGCATATTACGATCCGGGTGCGTTAAGCTTTCCGTATGTCTGCAATGGGCTTCATGAAGGCGTGTTATGCTTTGTGCCCAAGGTTGAAATGTGTCACAAATGCGGAAGTTCTGCGAGAACTTATGACGTTAGCGTTGTTTCAGATGCTACATTATACGTACTAAAACTAGCCAGAAATATTGGCTGCGTCAATTACTACACAATTTCTTCTAGCCTACTTTTCTCACTTTTTGTTTTTAAAGAATTCAACACACGATCCTTGTTTCGTTTACACTTTCTTTACAATGGAGTTACAGTCGAGAGTGAAGCTTATGATTTCCTAGCAAAGGCGTAATCCATGCCAAATTTTCGAAAGAAAAAGGCAACAATTTTCTGGAAATTGTCTTGCCAAATCAACATTGGTTTCATACAGCACAGAACACACGCTCCACTCGAGTTTCACGCGAAAGATGTGTCCCTGCCGCACATGGAACAGTTGGTTCCACCCGCATCCTAGTAACGGTTCTAGTTTCGTATTCGAAAGGGCAGTGCTCGGGTTCCGCGTCTCGCTTAATCAGTGTCTATTATCTAAATAGAATCAACACAAATATATGTATTAAGTGTCACACACAACACTAGTTTTATCAATTTTATTCACGGCTACATGTTTCGGCTCTAATTGCGAGCCATCATCAGGCCTTCTATAAACGTTGATACAGGAAAATTTTATACCGCATATGGAGATTCTCCTATATGAACGTTTATAGAAGGCTAGATGATCGCTCGCAATTAGAGCCAAAACATGAAACAGTTAATAAAATTGATAAAACCAGTGTTTCGTGTGGCTATATTTGTGATTTGATGACAGCAACAGGGACTTTTCATCTTAAAATTTAAAACAAGAAAGGAGAATCAATAATTTTTCTGGAGTGTCTGTCCAATAGGAAGACGTTTTATGTTTACTCGCCTCGCTTTGGAGGTAAAGGTGGGACGGATGGATACGGGGACCTTGGCTGCACACATGTGCATACGTGTGTGGGTGTGTTTTCCCGTGAATTTATTTACATTTATCTCTATACAATTAAAGTGAAAGTGGAATGTACAGTACACTAGTGCCACCTAATTGTGAAGTGTTTTATAGTATGGAGCTATTTAATTACTACAAAGCTTCGAATGAAAATAACGCTGATTTTCGGATTTCATCACACACGATCTGAAACTGAACCGTGAGAAGAAAAAAGAAAATAATTATCCAACAATAAGATTATCAAACATGGCCTTAAATTTGACGAAATTCCTCTTAAACATATCTTACGACTCCCTTGCAGAATTTCGGTACAGATTTTACGTTGCTTTTCCGGAACACGTTATCGTATATAGTGACGTCATGATTTCGTCTAGTTGTGTTTGGCCGAACTGTCGAAACCGCAACCACAAACTTCTACCCACCCACTCTAAAAACTGTTGGTTCGTGCTAACGACACCATTTCCGGCAGTAATGAACCAAGGAATTTGCCGTCCGTAGAAATCTGTTGTTGGCTGGCTACGGTACTGGGCCTATTGCAAGCACGCTCTGGTTTGTCCAGCATACAGTACACGCAGCGAGGGAGTGGGTGAGGTTGGGAGTGGGAGGAAGCCGGGATGTTGATAATGATGCAGACAGAATGCCGATATGAATATGGTAATGAAGTGAGGGAGAACAGAACGAGGGATACAGAGAGCAAAAGAGGAAGAGAGAATGATGACTCTACATGTGTACATTCAGGGGTGATAAACCCTTATCTCTATAGTGAGTGAGCTATATATAATCGGAAAACAGCGTCCAACTTGTCTGCTGGATAGTGATATACATATACATGTGCAGTAACAATATATATTAAATTTCATGGTCTTGTCGCATTGCAGTTTATGCGCTCGTGTTACTGAATTACCTCATTGCAAAAGCTTTGGCCTAATGTTCACGATATTCTGCGGGAAAGGCATTGTTTCAGTTCAACCTAACCAGCCAATCTGTCTGAATACGCAGATAAGGACCGTGGCATGGCTTAGGTGGTAGGAGGCCGACCTTTCACCTGGAGGCCCTGGTTATATTCCAGGCCAAACTATGTGAGATGTTTGATGGACAAACGGCACTGGGAATGTTTCTTCAAGTAATTCAGTACTGCCCTCAGTACGCTTCCACCAGTTCCTCAAAATCATATTTCATTCATCCACCACGCTGTGTATCCTAAGCAATTGACACTCTCTACAACACATTTTTCTGCCGATCCCGGTGGCTGTGCAGTCTATGACGTAAGTCTGCTGCTACTCTATTTCTGGGGATTGCGGGTTCGAACACCGCTGAGGGTTTGGAAGTTCATCTCTTGTGTGTGTGTTGTGTAGGCAGCGGCCTCTGCCACGGACTAATTACTAGTTGAGAGGAGGCTTGCCGTGTGTGTGTGTGTGTGTAATTATGTGCGATACAGAAACTGGCCCGAGTTGGGCTGTTGTGCCACAGGAAAACAACACATTTTGTACAGGTAAATTTGAACAGGTCAAGTTGTTCCTGTTCATGCCATAAGGAATATGGGGAAATTGATATATAGCTGCACTCATTCTTACCCTCGAAACTAGATTGGGTGAATTGTTAGATTCACGCTTTGGCCCCTTCAATTTATTTTATTTTTTTTAAAGATACCACAGTATTTCTTGAATAGGAGGATGAGTGGGCCCCACTTTCATGACAACTCAAAAAAGAAATCCATCACCCAGCAGAGGGAGGCAGATTGTTGTAACTCTGAAGAGTCTCTGCACACCTGCAAAACTATACGATGCCCAAACTCAAAAGATTACTTTCATAGCTATTTAGTGTTGTTGTCTTAAAATACTTGCAACAATGAAATACATAAAATTAATGCAGAATTATACCCAGCTGAAATGTAAATGCATAACTCTATGTCTTCTATTAAGTGAGATCATCACCGAAGCGATGGAGTGTCGCGTAATTCTGATTTTTGTTGCTCTAACCATTTTCATAAATCACGTATATTCCGTATTCTGTGGGCGATTTTAATATTATAACCAACAGCATATCTGACACCAGATCATCCCTGAGGGGTGGGCGGTAGAGTGCAGAATGTGACGCCTTTCATTCACTCAACCCTGCAGCTCATCTGTGACGCAAGTTATTCAGCACTTGTCACAATTTCCGAGCATTGCGCTCCGGGGTGTATTGAATACATTACACAGACATTGAATACATGATGTAAACTGAACTAGATTCGCGGATGGCGGAACGCTGAGCTTTTATTCTGGCTGTGCTGCAGCTAAGAGCTGCTGCACTAAACAGGTGTTAGGATAATTTGAGCGCGGCGTCGCAGTAAATGTAGGGATTTGTAAGGATGACAGATGGGCTTCTGCATTTGGTGTTAGGGAGAGAATGGTTTACGCTTTTCCTTCTTCTATTCAAGTAATGATAGGTTTAACTGAAAATGTGAAAGGGGCGCTCTAATGATCAGCTGTTCTGTTCCAAATTGTAACTCTAGCAAGAAACTTACATTGCTTCGAAGTCTGCTCTGAGTCCCTGTGGCTCTTCATGTTGGTAGTTCCTTTATTTATTTCTGACTACAATCGTGCTTTTTATTGTACTGCATCCGGATTTTTCATTATCTGATAATTATGTGTATATATACATGTGTGTGCGTGCGTGCATGCGTGTGCGTGTTCATGTGTACTGTATAACGTAAAGTTGTTGTGACCACGTCAAGAAGCTATAAAGGAGGAGCAGAAGTATGGCTGCACCTATTCTTAACCTCCCTTCTGGAGGAAGATGAGGTCAAATGCACGTCTCAACCAATTTACCTCCAGTGAAACAACACCCCATTATCCCTGAATGGGCCCAGGGGCCGATCTTAGACGTTTGGAAAAAGCAAATTTCTTTTCCTTGCCGGGAATCGAACCCCGGATCTTTCACGGCATAGCCTAGTCACTACACCGACTATGATGTTCCGTATTCACAAGCAGTGTCTCGGATTTGATACTTCGCCTTTCTTCAAATGATTGGTTGTCATTCTTGCATACGTACAGGCCTATGCTCACGTTCCTCTTCATATCAGTGACACAGGTGAGCATCACACCCGGATAGTATTGGACCACGGACTTTTTGTCAACACAATATAGGTCTTATTATTCTATCAGCTTTGCGACAATAGTGTATCATAATTGAACTCATTCTGCGTGTGTGTGTGTGTGTGTGGCAGATCCTTCCACCGACGATAAATGTTTTATTACGTATATTAATTTCAATACAGTAGACGATGGAAAACGCCCATAATGTTAATGAGTTTAACAATGTAGGTAGGTATAGAGGTAAAAATGCCTCTGCGCATGTCCTTATGGCTTTGGGGGAGTGGATTTTTAGCTCCGCTCATTCTTAACCTCCGCACTACACAGAGGTGAATAGTGAGCTTCACGCTCCGGAAGCTATAAGCTCAGGGAAAAATCCCCCGGCGTCCATTTACTAGAAGGCCGAATGAGCCCTTATGCCGGTGTGAAAGCTCTGGAGAAGAGAAAAACTCTTGCCCTCGCCTGGAAAAGAACTATGATGCATGTGTTGTCCAGCCTGACTTCGCTAAAAGTTTATACTCTTATACAGTACGGTTAGAAATAGGTTGCTTATTTGCTAGTTATGATATTTCCGTTTTTCGTGTACTTTAACCAACTCAAAGGACGGAAACTTAATGAAATTTTTTCCGGGTTACCCAATGGAAGTCCGTGTAAGTACGTGATGCGGTGCAGACTGATGGTAGTAGTTCCCATCCTCGTCATCATGAGTTGCCGCTGCGGAAAACACAATATCCCAACACGTTTACATAACTTCATTCGTTATTAAATTGGATTACGCGTTCAACCGAAAGGATTTGGATATTGGATTTGTATATTACTACTATAAAGTATGGGGGATATTGATAGTGTGGTTGTTTGCGAATATAGAGTTCCCTAATATTGTTTAAATTTTGGTAATTAATAACAGATATATGTATACAGAAGGGAAATACCAAACAGGGCATTTATCATACATTTTAATCGTTTTTTGGGGGGAATGGCTCTGGGTTATATATAGGCTATGTCCATTACAGTTTTTAATAAAATCGTGGCTATTTTTTTACAATATCAGTTTCTCTTCGACGGTGTCTATTATTACTGACCCAGCGTATTACATGCAATAGTAAAGAAGCAAGAAAAATCTGACAATCAAAACTTTTACGCTTATGATTTTTTTTTGTATTAAGGGGAGTTAACACAAATTATGAAATACGGAATGTTTGACGAAACCTAAAATATCTTTTTATTCTCACTATAAACTCCAGAAGTCTGAAGCTGAAATCGCCTGCTTAAATCTGTAATTGAATCTGTTACTGTCCACTGAAATCCATTTTAATTAAAGTAAATAGAGGGATATGTTTCATCATATATTTATTTATTACGTCACACCAACTTGAAGGGTACAAAATTTGCGTAATTTCAATAGAACACATTGCAAATAAAATTAGTTTGGCATAACGATAAGGATAATTAAGAATGTTGCAAATTCAAGTATGGACCGCAGTTTAGAGGGTGGGGGATACGATAAATACAGACTTAGATATGCCTAATAATTTATCATACGTCTGTGTGTGTGTGTGTGTATGTGTGTGTGGTATGTGTTTGTGTGTGTGGTATGTGTTTGTGTGTGTGTATGTGTATGTGGTATGTGTTTGTGTGTGTGTGTGTATGTGTGTGTGGTATGTGTTTGTGTGTGTGGTATGTGTTTGTGTGTGTGTATGTGTGTGGTATGTGTTTGTGTGTGTGTGTGTGGTAT
>Ga0123355_10020224_pt1 | contig 10624 bp, 4 predicted proteins | sample TergutEmb28metaG_3_FD_89872 | JGI IMG/M metagenome (GOLD analysis project Ga0123355, IMG submission 89872) | Embiratermes neotenicus P1 segment gut microbial communities from Petit-Saut dam, French Guiana - Emb289 P1 | ecosystem: Host-associated > Arthropoda: Insects > Digestive system > Gut ... | reverse complement strand
TGGGTATATGGACTGGATTGGGCTGGCCCAGGATAGAGACAGGTGGCGGACGCTTGTGAGTGCGGTAATGAACCTTCGGGTTCCGTGAAATGCGGGGAATTTCTGGACTAGCTGCAAACCAGTCAGGTTCTCAAGAAGGACTCTGCACCATGGAGTAAGCAAGCAAGCAAGCATGCATGGGAGAATAATATTAAGAGGGATTTTTGTCTAAATCTAAACTAATGCAGGGTCACGTATATTGCAACAGACCTTGTAAAATGCCAGGTTCAATAAATGTTGCCGACTTCTTCGATCAGACGATCGACTCTCAGATTCTCCAGAATAACCTTTCTAATTTGTTAATTATAGTCACTGAAGAGTAATTAAGTATTTCATACGGCACTCTTGTTTTCTGTTTGTCCCTTGCAAAAGTTAAAGTATGACGTCAATCTCAGGCCGGGTTCAGAAAGCTAGGGTTTTCAGACAAGCTATGCAACTTGGTCTCTCATTTCTATTAATGAGGGACACAAATGTGCTGTTTAATAGGAGCGATACAGGCAAGCCGGCAAATTTAATTAAAATTAAACATCCACACTATAGTTTCAACACAAACCACGCAACAGAAAACCCTACAACCCTTCACTGACTGCCAGCCCTTCATAAACAGATCACTGTATTATTAAAACTGGCCTAAATAAATTTCCCGCGAGGCGGTTTATAAAGCACGTACTTTTGCAATTCAATATAGTGTATGTGTTATATACTGTAAGTATAAATAACTAATCCCGTCAATAGCAATACAGCAGACCGCCGTGCCAAATGGACTAGCAAGTTAGGTACTCGGATTTGTGGCGCCATTAATCCTCTGAGAGTCGTTATTGATAGTACAAGTAGCTCTCTGCGGGCCTCAGCAGCATGCAATTAACTATGTGACCACATTTCTTTATGACTGCTATCTCGTCCACTATAATTTTGTGGTTAGGATCTTGAATTATGGACTTGTGGGCGTATGGAGTTAAAAGAAATAATCTATAAGTTATGGTCACGTAATGGAAGACTTAGACTATGCAAAATATTAAGTCTTCCATTCCAGTTATTTCCTTTGTAACAGAAAGGATCCTGTGCCCTCAAGTAGAATAGGGCTCTAAATTGTTGTCTAAACCGGACTGCGTTTTCGCAACCCTAATCCAGATTTAAATAAAGATGCAAACTGCTCACTTCACCGAGTGTCTACTCTATCTACTGAGGAACATTCAGAGCAAAACACAATAAAAAAAGCCTTCTTCTGGTATGTGATTCAGTGCAGTGTGGTAAATTGGTATCGCCGTTTGGCAAAGATATGTCGCCTGCGTTTCCATGTTATATTTCTTTTTTGCAGCTACCAGACGACAAGGAGTCACACACGAGAATACCGCAAACTGGAATTCCTTCGACTATTAGCTTCGTCACGTCTGTCTATCCGGTTCTTCTGTCTGTCTGTCTGTCTATCTGTCTGTGTCTGTCTGTCTGTCTGTACGCACGGAGAAACTCGACTCCTACACAATGGATTTTATGAAATTTGATATTTGGGGATTTTTCGAAAATCTTATGAGAAAAATAAAGATTTATTAAACTCTGACAAGAATAACAGGTACTTTACATGGAAATGTATGTACATTTGTAATATCTCGCTCAATTCTTCTTACCGTGCGAAAAATTTCAGACGGAAGTTGTAGAGAAAACGTATGTTTAATTTTTTTTTTTTTTTTTCGAAAATCGCGCTGTTTTTGGGATAATGTGAAAAAGTCCGGTCGATCCAGAAAGGCCACAGATGGCAATATTCTATGGAGCAGAAAAGATCCAACTTGCATGCAGGACAACTAAGACAAGAATACAGCAGGGCATTTATAATGTTTAATACTTACGGCTTTTCTTCGGCGAAAATAGTTACGCAAGCGTGCCTCAATATTACGTCATACCTTAACTGCCTATCTTGTTAGTATTTGAAATGAAACTGTGACAATGGAGAGCACCGAGTGTGTTCCTCAACAATAATATTTATGTGGGTGACGTCATACCACTGTGTATTTCTCTATAAGGTGTTAATTATCTCGACCAAACAAAATATATAGATCAATATCTATCTGTTGTGCTTGTTCGGATAATTGACACCTTATTAATATTTATTTGATTAATAGGCCTGGACAAAGGCACTAATGAAAATATATTCATACCAACACTAGTATACATTTACTGAATGTATTCATAATTAAGTTTTATAATTCAAAATTAAAGTGGGATAAAGAAGATTTCAGGCACTTAAAATAGTATAGCACTTAAAAGGAGGGAATCCCATCTAAACCTTCAACATCCATTGGTGTTGTCATCTGCAGTACCTATGTAGGCTTTTGCTTCCCTTTTCCTGTTCGGGCAGAATATCCACATAAACATGACAGAGTAATGACAACGAACACTCTCTGAAAGGCACGGCCTTCACAGACGACGAGTTACCATTCGTCTCAATAATTAGGCCTATAGACTATATGTGAGAAGCCATCAAAACAAAAGTCAGTGTGGTGACTAAGCTGTGTGGCGGAAATCCGTGGTTCGATTTCCGACAGGGGCAAGAAATGTTTACTTTCTCTTGATCCTCCAGTCCGACTGTGGGTGCCATGAGTCTCCCACACATAAGGGTATCGGGAGCTCTTTCCTCAGGATTAATGCGACTAGAATGTGAAACTACCAGTCACTTCCATGCAGTGTTCAGATTAAGCGTGGAGCTAAACATTCACTTCTCCATACGCTTTCAAGAAGTGAAGAGGGACAACTCTGGCGCAGCCTGCGGACTGCATCTGGTTTGTCGCGATTATGTAAGACCTCGAATCAGCGTCCTCGAGAAAGGGGTGTTGAATATAATATTTTAATCTGCAAGACAGAGTAAATAGCAGAAGAAGGGTGCGAACTGCAACACCGAAATACTGCACACACGATAAATGTGAGAAATAACTGAAAATATTTAGTGGGAAACGTGAAAGACAGACAACAGTTTGGAGACCTAAGCACCGATGGGAACATAAAATTGATAAAGAAGCCGGGAACTGTGAGTGTGGACTCGATACATATTGCTCAGGATAGGACCTAGTTTGGGGCTGTAGTGGGCATGCTAACGAACGTCCATCTTTCTTACACGGTACTGGGATTTATTTATCAGCAAAGTCACTAACAGCTCTCAAGAACTCCGATCCAGAACGTTTACAAGTTAATCAGCCTGCTAGTTAGTAGACAGGCACATAACGTTTTAACGACACTGTCACGTGTACAATCACAAATCGATTAACAATATTTACCATCACATTTACGAGCCAAAGTAATTCACATTGAAGCGGCAAACAGCAGTAGAACCTTTACATCAGCAGTTTCAATCTTACACTTTCCTTCCCCAGTTTTCTCTACGGGAGGAAGAATGATAAAAGTTGGTATCTTGTGAATCATTGAACTCAGGTGTTGCGGGATAAGGAAACTGCCGTGTTCGAGATGTAAATATCTTCTGCCTACTACAGGGTGGCATATAAAGCAGACACTAAATATTCTGTCCAAGTCTTCAGATTAGTGAAAGTGGTTTTCTTATCGGTGCTTGGAGATCTTTGTAAATTTATGGCCCACTGTAGACTGAGTTGGGTTGGATCGAAGTTTTGGTTCAGCGTGTTCTACAAACTGAGATGACGTCGCTACTGTCTACAGCAACTTTTCCGACAAATCCCTATAATATGCAAACTGTAATATTTGAATCCTTAGAGCAAAATCACATCTAATTACGCCGCAGATTATACAAAAGCTCACAGAAGAAAGCTTTAAAATCTGGCTAAGAGCTATGGTAAGCAAAACATGCGTGATTTGGGCTACCGCCGCGAAGGAGATGAGAACTGAACTCTTCTGGGTTAGTACGCAACCAGAAGTGTCAATTTATTACCGACGTTTAGGGACAATATATCGGTCCCATTTCGGGGGCCAAGAATCAACCGCGCGGCCACTGGGACCGGCAATTACAAATATACGTTATGTAATTTCTCAGTAGAGCGCAGGTATCCAAGAAAGCTTATCTCTCGTACTTCCTGCCTAAATGTAGGAACTGTTAAAGAGTATGGCAGGATATTTGCAGTTCGATCATGAATAAAGTTTGCTACCATACATTATGCAGTCAACGAAGTTATAAGCACACAGCCTTATGGGACGTGACGTTGTATGTTCTGGTACAAAGCTACGAAATTTATAGAAGATCATGCTGTTCAATATGAAGGTTGGATGTCTTCTATCCTGATAATTTTGTTACCTACCTACCACACACGGCGTCATACACGAGACGAGTTTAATCTTCATATTCAACACTGAAAACCTCAAATCGCATACACAATATTTTATAACTTTCATACAAGTTGCTATACTTGAGAAACAGAACTAACAACAATTAGGTCCAGAGAGCGAGCTGAAACTAAGCATGACTTTGCGCATTGTTGGCAGGAACTTTATGCAAAGGTCTTAGGGCGGACAGGGATATATCTGCCAGGATGACTGTGCAGTCCTAGGAATGTGTCATTTTCGAACCAACCGGAGGAATTTCCTTCAAATTTAGAATTCAGATTCTACACTAAATACTCGTATTGTCACGACAATTGACGTATAACCTTTCACACTTTCACTTTAACCCACACTTAATATGAAATAAAACCAAGTTTTAACTCTTTATTATTACAAGACATCAATGTGGAAGATCCGCGTTCAAGTAATACGGAATGTGAAATGTAGCATATGAGTTTTAGGATAATTATGAATAAGAATCCGTTACAAACTAACGAGCAAAAATCTAAGAATGTACAATTAACGTAAGCAGGGGAGTTGTTGCATAAATTTGTGATCCATCAGTCATTCTTCTGAGAGATATTAGAAACAGAAAATATTAAGTAAGAAAACGAGGGTTAAATGACGATTTAAATAAACAAATAATAAGGTAGGTATGAATATTTCTCAATGAGGAGACTTAAGTTGCTTTAGTTGTACAAAATTTTACAAACATATGTAGAACCTGTTTCCATTATAAGACAGATGACACAGGGTCGTTGTTTTCTGCGTCAAGAAAGTTTCTAAAGTACTGCTTATTGGGTAAATATTATAGTAAAGAGAAAGGTCAGCCCATGACACGCCTAGACAGGCACGGAGGGAAGAAAGAAGTATAGCTCTATCCAGTCGCAACCACGGCGCTAGAAGGTGATGGCTGGTAAGTACCACGTCCCGGCGGGTACCCATTTTACAGGACAATTGGTGGACTTTGCGGCCGGTCTGGACGGCACGGAAAATCTCGCTCCCACCGGGATTCGTGCCCCGGACCGATCAGTCTGTAGCAAGTCGCTTTTCTGAGATATTCCGGACGCCAAAAGTTCCAGTAAGGACACGTGTTTCTAAACGTGCCCAGTCATCTTCACTATCATGTCTTATCGTACCTAATAGCCCATGTGTAAGAAAGGAAATAAAGTTCATCAGAAATTTTAACTTTTGCCCTGTGTTCTAACAACGACGCTAAAACCGAAAGTGATAGGAACTGCCTGTAGGTGTTTTCCTTCCATTCTAACAACATCGCTATTTCTGAACTTCCTTAACGGATGGGGCTTCCAAAAGCTTGTCTGGGAGCTGGTCTACCTGTATGGGTTTACACGAATGGGTAAGTGCTCCTCAAAGGGCATAAAATATTGGGATAAGAAATTCTCATGCACAGTGACCGATGAATCCGCCAAATCTAAATGAAAATTAATTAAAAATAATGTTTGATCAAATATTTTTTTGTAAATTTCTCAATTATACAATTTTATGGGTTGTCCTATCAATGGGTCTCCAGTTGTTACATGAGTACAGACAACGGACTGACAGAGCAACTTTAACGGGTGTTTCACATAAGCATTAATGACAAAAGAATTTCTATTAGTTTACAAAATATTTAAGCATAAAATTTTGTGTCATTCTTTCATTAATCCTAAGGTATATTTTAAAATTTTTTATACTTAATTTCGATGTTCACTTTAGAGGCAAGTAACACAATTTTGGTTTGGACATTTTTTCCTGTTTTACTTACGTTTTCAAGTTCATTTAATACACGCATTTCTTACGAGAGTTTCGTTCAACAAAATCATATATTTAAAGGTGCAGTTTATCAAAAAGTATCTGTAAACTTCTAAGTGAGAGCATCACATGCAATCATGTCTCCGTCAACTAGAACAACGACTGCTCATTGCACCATAGCTTTGGGATTTAATCGCACTAGTTCTTCCCCAATCTGTATCCAAATCAAAAATGAATCATCTAAATTACTAAACCTCGCATGAAGTTATGCTTTGGTTTCACGAACTAGATTTTCCTTCTCAGCGCAGTCTGTCTGCCCTCTGCACGTAGAGATGTTCACTCTACACTGCCCATAAATCTAGTAAGATGTCTAGAAGGGGGTAATTGAAGAAGAGAGCAAGAAGAGAAAAATTTTAACAACACAGAGATTTGTTTCTTCTATAGATAAAATCCGATTATATTTTATCTTAGAATATTTAATGCTTTGTTCTTTAATCCGTTAGGATATGAAGTGGAAGGCTATGACCTCAATGAGGGTATGTCGCAGACGTTAACATATTTCACTCTAATTCTTGGCACTACGCAGGCACTGTACCAACTGACTCCCCGTGTTTTATTTCACAATACTTGGTAGAGTCCAGTTGAAACGTGATAGCACACGGTGACACACGGAAGGGGAAGTGAAGGGGAAAAACTTGCGAATGGAGTGGGTAGCCAGTACCCTTCACACTACCTCGGAACACAGTATATCCAGCATTATTACCGCTGATGCGCACGCCTCGGCTGCCAGTAGTCGACTGAACTGACGCCCCCGCCGATTTAAATGGACTCGTCCGTTTCGCCGAAAGACAAAATCTGGTTTCTGCGCGTGTGCCATCACATTTCAAACGCAGTGTACAACCCCAGCAAAGAAGTAATGAATACATATCAAGATCTGTAAGTAACTGCAAAGTGAATGATCTCTGATAGAATAACTGGTCACACGCCATTACTGGAGCCAAACAAAGAAGTCACAACGAAGCCAAAACCGAAAGCAAAGAGCTCCCTCTCGATGATGCATTACACTTAACTTTATTCGATTTATGGACATTGCCCTTCTTTCGTATCTAGAATGGAAAAAAGAAGTTACCGAAATTGCGTCTCCTTAAAAGGCGCCTACTTACCTGGCTTAGTGAAAAAATAGGAATCTTTGTGACTTCACCAATTGCTAACGTATTCGGAATAGAATAGATAGGTGCGTACTAACATTTTACGCCATGACACAAAAAGATAAAATTCCCGAAACACTGCTTTATATTTGCAGTAGACCTTGTAGGCGAAAGGCGACATCCATAAATTCTGTAGTAACTACGCAAAGTACTGTGACACTTTGGCTCTCACAGTAGATGGCTTTCGAAATATGACACTGTGTCGTCTCGTCAGCCTTTGCGGACGTTTGGAATGCTTTACCTCTACCTTGAACCCGCCCCTAGGATGGCGGCAGCAAGTTCCTTACAGATTTGATAAATTTATAGCACACAGTATGATGGTACATCTCAGGAGGTAGTGTTCTTCAAGCAAAGTTCCTTTTACTTCGTTTAAGAGAAGCACTAAGAAAATAAAAAATAAAATTGTGAGCAGTGCAATGTTATTATGCCATATGTTCTCTGGGTTTCTTTCACGAACCCACGCAACGACTGAGTTCCTCTGGTTTCAAGAATCCGATTTTTCTTTCACAAATCTTTCCGAGTTATACAATGCCGCTTTAATAATTCATGAAGTTGTGCCTCTCGCCATCCGAACCGCGAGGTTACGTATTCAACTGACGAACTGGAACAACAACGGACTGCAAGCAAGCTCTACAGAGTGTTTCAAAACTAGCGGTAATGTGACTTGACATGAAATTTAATGACTAAGAAACAAACCGTCTAACTAACTGACCAAGTCCATGCAGCAGAGTAGCCCTTGAGAAAGATGAGAACAAAAATTTTTAAATTATTCAACTGGTAAAGATATAGTCCTTTTATGTAACCCAAAACCCATCATCTTTCACATAAAAGCCCTTTATTGGGCCAGATTCTAGGCCACCTGAATCCACTCACTACATGTTCGCATTTTATTTCGTTGGGTCATTTTAATATTATGCGCTCTTGTAAGATAGATAACCGAAACAGTAAATTAAATATTGATGTTTGTGTACCTAGTACCGAGGTTAAGAATGTGTGATTATATGCCTTCATTCCCACACAAGTCTTTATGACTTGGCGATTAATTAAGCACAGTGCCAAATTTACCCTTAAATTAACAGGTCATCCACCTCAGAAGTTGGCACGACCATAAAGTTGGTATTACTCTAATGTAGGAAATTTAATTTGTTTCTAAAACAAATATTCGGTGTTAGCATGTAATTTATGTTTCTGTTGGGGACGTAAAGAATAATTAAAATCTGACAAGTTTAATGTAATTATTTATTCCTTTCAAATCTGTTATTTCTTATACTTGTTTTAACAACACAGCAATTAAATGTTACGCACCAATAGACTCCAGACATAAAGGAAAGGCAAACTGTTCTACTTCAGAAGCCTTTTCTTGCTACAGTGGATAACCATGTTCGTAGTTATGATAAATTACAGCGAAATTTTGTAAAGCAAACAGTCCGTAAAACTGAATGGAAAATCAGTGTAAGAATATGACAGGCTACATCACAAAATAGTCTCTTGGTATAATAGGCAATGAAAATCTCCAGTATGTTACAATTCTGTTTCCTCATAAAACTCCTCGAGATGAACTAGGAACCCCAATTCTTATTGCCGAGGGCAGTAAAAATTCAGAGCTAACAAATTCAAGTATAATTGTATCAAACCAGAAATACAAGACGCTAATAACATAAAATGTAGAAACTACCTTACATTTCTATGAGATTTAATGAACTAATTCAAGGTTCATCACTGACTTTTTATCCAATATTTGTGTTACATGTGACAGCATAAATCAGGCTGTTTTGCGAGTCTTAAAAATGAATTGGAAAGAAAATGGAAGACAATATTCTTTTCCCGGGTTAATGTAACAGTATTAACAAATTAATTAAATTAGTTACAAATTAAATTAATTAAATAAGGTAATAATAATTACAACACTGTAATTATATAATAAAGTAATATTAGCAACGAATTTGCCTTGAGTGGCTATGATGAAGAAAGGAAACTTTTATAAGGGTTAGACTATCTGTAGACCGCTATTCAGACTACGAAACAGTCAAAAATATTAACTAATCAACCGCGATATTCAATTAGATATACTGGTGTATGAGGACAAAGTGATAAACACCATGACAACAGAACGCAATCCCTATCAACGTCCACAAGACAGGGCCCTCAGCACCTTCTACTCTCACGGCTTTTCCCCAAACGTGTGTTACCACGACTGGTGTATTTGATAAACACCTGTACCTTTCGTAAATTTGTCATGTCCCGGAAACTGAATACGATTGCACGCATTCGGCCACGCGTCCATTTACCGCGGACCATCGATAACTATGACACAAAGACTACGGGAGGGGCAACATCTGTTTACTTAAGACGTCGAGACTAGTCTTTGTTTTCCCACGACTCCTTGAGACTTGACAAAAAAAAGTGACATGTGTGGACAGCCAGTGGTACAGTATGTGGTCAAGTATACGAAGCACTGGAAAACGCTCGCAATAACCACGCAAACAAAACTTAGATACATCTGAGTACGACAACTTAACCATTTCACCAGCAGAGAATAAACGGCGACAACTTTTGCCTTTCCTCCGTGTGCGGTGCACAATTGTGACATACAACACACCGCTCGTGAGTACAAGAATTCCGACCCACATCAGTATTATCCCGCGCCCACGCAATTCTCAACCAGCCTGTAAGTGGACGCTTATTAAGGGACTAATCTCCCCCACAATTAGACAAACACTCCGATCTTATTTATACTCCTCTAAACATGAGACACTAGAAACATCCCTGGTTGTGTGTAAGTGGCAAAGGCGTGGAGACGGCTTTGAATATAAACGGTGCAGCTTCGGTCACAAGACAGGGAGCGTGACGATGTGGTTAGTTTTGCATTCAAAGTCTCAGAAAACTAGAGGGGGGTCACCTCGTGAGCAGAAAGCATAGGAACAGCTAGCTCTGACTGATAAGAGTATCTTGCTGTTGGTCGGAGTGGATGGAACGTGCTGCACTGAGGTGGAGATTAAATCGAATTTTGGAAAGCTAATGCACCCGTGTCGACCCTTATCTTGCCACCTCCCCTCTTCACCGTTTTGTTCCCATCCTAATTTCATTAGCCTTAATTCTCACTTGGATAGAGTTTCTGTACCCGTTGCAAACAAGTGTGCATCATACCTTTCCTTATATTACCACAGCAGTAGGCCCACTGTCAATTTAAAGCTTCTGAAAAGTTTGACGTCAAAATAGCGCTAATTTAAGACTTTGAAAATGGAGGCGGCAGTTTACTCGGGAAAGGGCGTAAATTGGGACGAGGGTACACGGCGTCACATCTCACAGGACAGATTTCTGCATAGCTGCTGACATGAGAACATGAGACT
>Ga0123355_10020221_pt1 | contig 10624 bp, 5 predicted proteins | sample TergutEmb28metaG_3_FD_89872 | JGI IMG/M metagenome (GOLD analysis project Ga0123355, IMG submission 89872) | Embiratermes neotenicus P1 segment gut microbial communities from Petit-Saut dam, French Guiana - Emb289 P1 | ecosystem: Host-associated > Arthropoda: Insects > Digestive system > Gut ... | reverse complement strand
CGTGTACATTAAAATATCAGAAACTTTAGAACTAATATACGGGATATATGGCAGGTAATGTTCTGTAATCTTCCTTCTCAACCGGACCTCCTCTGCCTACTCACTGTAGATCTAGGGAATATTATCGCACCTGATTACACTCAATGACAAACATCACGCTAATTAGGACTCCTCTGGATGAGGGCTAGGCCCGTCGCAGAGACCTCTACCGGCATAACACACAACAGTCACAAGAGACAGACACCCATGCTCCCGGCGGAATTCGAACCCGTAATCCCAGCAAGCGAGCGGAAGCAGACCTAAGCCTTAGACGGCGCGACCGCAAGTATCGGCCTGTCGTATACAGTGGGTCCGAAACAGAAATCACAAGCTTTCCTTTAAAAGCGTCATAATTTTTCGTACTTATGTGCTTATGGAGTAAATAAATCCAGTGACAATGATCAAGAGTTAAAAAGATTTCAGAGTTACTTGTACTACAGTGTTGACAGTAATAACATTCAGATGTATGTAAATTAAAAGAACAAATCATTAATACAGTTAGATGGTATGCAAGGGGTGGAAAGTTCCTCGTGAATTACGTAACTGTGAACCAGAAGGTACCTACATTTGCACAAAATGTTGGTACACGTAGAAGAGCAAACATTTATTTACACCATTTTCTCGTTTCAGTAAGAGCTGTAACTAATGAAAGTCGACATTAAGGTAAATTTAATAAATCTGACGAGCTACAAGAAGTTCTTCATAAAGTTCATTTATTAGACAAGAAAGCACCACAGATTGTGTAAGAAAGAGTAATTTATTATCAGAATCCGGTTCTCAGAACTGTAAATATCCACGAGGAATGGAAAATATACAAATAATTGTTACTTTCACTCTTGTTTACTTGCATTACTTTCACCTTTCACCTAAGACATACAACGTGTCCTCCCTGCATCTCAGCAACATTTACAGGTCTTTCCTTGTTTGTTGCGTGGGTGGTGTTTTCTCTGTATCCTAGCGATGAATTTGCAGGCTATCACAACGTTTTCTTTTTCGCGTGGGAGTTGTTTTATGTCCATCAAAGTAACGCAGTTCTTGTGCTTGTGTCGTAGACGGAGAGATAATACGGTACATGTACAGCACGTAGTTAACCGTGTAAAGTGTCCCTTATTTTTGTCCGAGTTTAACCAAAAGCGGAATGTGTCGAAAAAAAAATTAGTAAAAAACCCAAACAAAATTTCACAAAAGTCTGTCCCCAGAGAGTAACCCTGATACACGCTCACAGACGGATATACTAAAGCTATCGGGCGCATTTTGCATGCGAACGGGCCTAAAAATCGTTTCAACTAGAAGTCATAATCCTTATCGTAATAATGGAGTCTATTCATTTCCTCAGTCTCTTCGCGAACCATTTAAAATCAGTAATTTCAATTTGAATGCCATGAAGAGTAGAAGACATGTTACATTTCATAAGAAAAATTAAATGCAGCCGGCAACTTTCAGTGACAGCTTCAAGTACCAAATTCCATCGAAATCAGCCGAGTAATTTAAAATGTGACAGTGTGAATATGGCCTCTCCTGCTCGCGTGCATATCCTACATTTTGAGAAAGCAACGCCTGATATGTAAACAAGAAAGCAGTATTTTCAGAGTTTTACGCTAATGAGTGCTCAGTGCTTCAAGGACTTTGGTATTAAGTGCAGTATTGTATGTTGTAATGAGTTTGGGTCGGCAAGCCAAAATCGATACTGTAGATCTCTGCAGCCTTTTACTTAGAGTGTAACAAGAAAACTGCATTTACGAAACTGACAACACGTCACAGGTACAAGGGCTGCTTTCATATTACAAGTTTTCAGTGGCTGAGACGTTTAATTTTGGCCCTCATATGAAGAACACAGGGCCAATCGTTCGTTTTCATAATTCATTTTGCTCTTCTGACTTAAAAGGCAAGAAAACTCTCAGAATAATAATGCGAGGAGAAAAGGTCAAAAATTGCGATTAGGAGTGTCTAGTGATATTTTCAGAACAAATATTTTGCACCTCTGTGATATATACATTTATTTTATATATAATTCAGTCAGCTTCGGCAACGTCAATCTACCGTCGTAAACCCTTTAAAGACGAAGCGCAGACTGCTTTATTTAAAGACCTGGTCCGTACCGCGCAGTAAACTCTTTTCATCTCTGTTTTAAAACATATTAATTTACGGTGTAAGCGGAACAAGTCGCTGTATATTCTGAGATAAATACAGTGTGGAGAGAGCGTACAATTGTTGAATGTTAAACCTGTTGGTGCATCACGTAACCAGTAGGCTTTAAAAGGTTAAACAACCACAAGAAACATTTTATGTAGCGCTGTGAAATTTAAAAGGGTTGAAAGGACTGCGCCCTTTGTACTTGACACGATGAAACCAGGCACATTTTGTCAGAGCTCCACAAAACAGAGGCACTCACTTCCTTCATATCTACGTTATCTTACGAATAACTACAGTTGGACATTCTAGTACAAAAGGGCTGTAATTTATCAGACGACCACAGAGGTAACAGTGCTGTCTGATAACTGAAACAAATCCTTTGCTCAAAATTGTATCACTGCTAAGTCATCGAGATTTTTACAATTCAACATATATTTGCGACACACGCCAATAAGATTAGCGCTGACATTTCCTTCTTGGTAACATCTATGAAACAAACTGCCACATGTTCAATCCGGCAAACCACAGCTGAATTTGTCGCTCGGGGGGAGTTAGTGTGTTACATTAACAAATAAATCAGACATCATCTCCTCGATATTTTGCCCTTGTAATTAATTCCTGTCTCTACCGGGTCCCGGCTGCATTAATTAACCAGATTAATGTGTAATTTTTTACAAAACTGTGTTAAACTTCCAGCTTGATCTCGATAGTACGTATGTTTCAAGTATATTAGTACATCGGATAACGGGCATTGAATAGATCACAGTTAAATTACTAGACTCGATGACATCTGTTTACTACTCTATAATTTTCTTAATCGAACATACAGGTAAGTTAATATGTGAATTATTTGATCATATTATGCCTGTGAAGCAGTTCTAGAATTTAATTAGTCAATCAGGTGAAGTCGTTTAAGTACAGCATAATTACATTAACCGATCAAGTATTTCCATAATAGAACACAGTTGATCTAATTCATTGCAAATTATCTGAAACACAAAATGACAGTACTATAGTAGGGATAAATAACTCACGCATGTGTGTTGTATCTGTGCATTTTCCAAACCTGTTTCAGGTTATAGTCCTCTCTTTGTGTTGTAGAGGTGTGTAAGTGAATTCAGTCACAAAGCAGTGTTCGATATATTTATTGATTTGTTTGTTTTTTTACTTTCGAGCTCGAACTAAGGACCTTTCGACAGAATCACATCAAAAACTGAACAACAACGACGGTGAATACAGACTCCCAGATAGCCTTGAAAAGTAGATTGTTTTAAAATACTGGTGGCAAACTGGGTCTGATATTGAAAGTAAGAATAAGTTCCCTATGATGTTGTACTGCCGTTAAGTAAGGTACGCCACACTCCTTCACTAACTTTCTACTACTTGAAAATATACAGTAAAATCACGCCTTGCCAAAAGCTCCTGAAATTTAAAGTTGATCTGGCCTCAAAATGAGTTTGCGAACTTCACCTAATACAGGCAGCCTGGAGACCAGCAGTATGATATTATTTTGTGCCTTGACGTGGTATTTCCTTCTCTTTGTAAAATTGCTACATTCGTTTCACATTTAAAAAGGATAAAGTTTCAGCTGGAGAAAAAGCTCAACCCCACGTCCCAATCTGCAAAGATGTCAGTGCAGACTGGGACAGCCGGCTTCTTGGAGCAAGTTCAATATCAACACATAAATATTTAAAATGTATTTTACATAATGTTTTAGGAAAAAGGTGTGACAATTTGAAAGGTAACGAAAGGCACAAGGTTTGAGATACACTAATAAAATAAAGTGTTGGCACTTCCATCGGCAATATGGTCACAGACATGCCCACACAGAGAAGTTTTAAATCGTCAGACCTCAATATAATAGTAAAAAGTGTACGACAGCAAAACTACTTTATTTCTCAAGGTAATTAGACAGGCTACATGTTTCGACTATAGATAAGTCATCTTCAGGCCTATTTTTGTCATTTGAATCACAAGATGCAATGCACACTTTGGGATCCCATTGTGTTTACATCCATGGAATACATAAACTTAATCATTTGTCTCGAAACATGTAGCCTGTAAAATTACCTTGAGTAATAAAGTAGTTGTGCTGACGTACACTTTTTAGTATTATATTACGTTACAAGCACATGTGATGCTTCCATTCAAATTTGCGGCTAGTCAAGTCAAATGCATCTGCCTATATAAGAACTTACGAGCAAAAGTCCAGAGATGCTGTACTAACATTTATTTTAATCAACAATGTCTCAAACAAGCACACCATTCGTTACAAACGATTAATTTTATGTATTCCGTGGATGTAAACACGATGGGATCCAAAAGTGTGCATAGCATCTTGTGACTCAAATGACAAAAATAGGCCTGAAGATGACTAATCTATAGTCGAAACATGTAGCCTGTATAATTACCTTGAGTAATAAAGTAGTTGTGCTGACGTACACTTTTTAGTATTATATTACGTTCATAAGCACATCGTGATGCATCCATTCAAAAGTCAGACCTCTAATTATTTTGGTAGATAAATCAAATACTCGGATAAAGGGCTGACACATCTATGTACCCGATATAATGAGTTGTACCTTCAACATTTTAAATTCTAACTAAATCCAGCATCACATTTAAGTGGTTCCATCTATTTTTCAAACGAAGACTGGCTATCTACTCATGACGAAATATTCACTACGCATGGCGTGAAAGATGTGTGTGTGTGTGTGTGTGTTTGTGAACTTGAGTACCAAAGACGCATTATCTGAAGAAGAATTAAGCAGACAATAAAAAAAAAGTACAGGGCATATCGTCTCGGTAGTCTTCGTAAGAGCAGTAGATATAATACCAAGATCCACATTCAAACCCTCAGTCTGTCGTTGAAACAAGCTGTTAAGTGTAAGCTTCGGTGAAGCTTCATCTTGACAGTAAATTTATAAAGACCGTCCAGCCGATGTTGTTTAAAACACTTGAGCTTAAATTAAAACTTTATTCAAGTACGTCAGCTTGTCTGTTTCTTTATATGAGGATACGGACCACACGTTGCGTTGCCGCTCGGGGCCTGCAGCTTGTTCACTGCGTCAATATAAAGTTTCTTGCCAGCGAAAAAAAAAGTAGCTTCACTCAGTGAGTTAGAGGTATAGTCATGTGAGGGTGAGGATGTTCTGTGTAGTTATTTCGGCTTAAATAATCAGACCAGAATAACATACTTCGTAGATTGCTTAAATAAACAGCAAGCTGCGATAAATTATCCGGTATTACCAATCAAAATAAAAAATAAAGATTATTTTATAAATATATTTACAAATTATGTTAGTCACGACTAAGACACATAACACTACACTCTGCAGGCTAAAGCCTTCGAAAGGCAGATACTCAGCCCAAGGTGTCTTTCAGAATGTGACTCATTCATTGGCACTTCTTCCCTAACAGGATTCGTAAGAATACGAAAAGACCCTTACACTGACTGCGGGCATAAAGACATACACAACACCCTACATATTTCTTGTCGTGAGTTAATATCCACACGTAGCCACTAAAATCAAGCTACAACAAACAAACTACTTCGTATTCAAGAAATGCACCATTGTAATCCCGGTCGGATTGACAATGCCGACAAGTCTGCAGTTGAGCTTCAGGGCTTTAAGCACACAACCAGCGAGCACCGGTTCTTTCTACATCATTTCGATTCACCATACATGTCTCGGTTGTCAGTAGTAGCAATGTTGTGTAGTGGTAATGCCCCTGTCGTCCATTCAGGTGGCAGCCGCTTCGAATCCCGATCACACATTCTGAACCGATGGTTCTCGTCGTTGTCTTCTATCTCTTCAGGTACGAACAAAGAGAATGGGAAGAAAATGGAGGCAACATTTCCTGTTACGTGCCAGTAGCCTTTTACGGCCCCACAAAGGATCCTGGGCAAGAGAAAGGGATGTTGGTATGTCTGAATGTGCCTAGAAATAGGTGGGCCGGGTAGATCAGTTGGTATAGTGACTGACTACGGACTGGACAGTCCGGGATCGAATCCCGGTGGGGACGAGATTTTCCGCCCGTCCAGACCGGCCCAGGGGCCCACCCAGCCTCCTGTAAAATTGGTACAGGATCTTTCCCGAGGGTAAAGTGCGGCCGGGGCGTGCTGCTGACCACTCACCCCCTTCTAGTGCCGCGGTCATGGAAGAGTAGAGCTATACCTCTACCCACCCTTCTGGGCCACACCGGGCCTGTAACGGGATCACTTTACCTTTACCTTGAAATAGACCACGATGTTACTTTTCCTTAATGAGCATCTCGCTTCTCATTCAAAGTTATACTGTTGAACTAATCTGTGCAGTTGAAAAGTAACAGTAAACCATATCCAGAAATAAACTGGAAATTTCAAAGTACGGCGCCTGAACTAAGGGGTCTTACGTCACTTTTCTGATAAACTCATGTGCTTTGAAGGTAGCACTACTCCGCTTTTGAAAATCCTCATCAGTTTCATTACACACTCTTTAGACCTCAACACGATATTTTTCATCCCTTTGAAATGTTTTCCGCGCTCAGGCTTCAGTAAAAGCCTATATAGCATCATATAAGCCATATGCCCAACCTATAACATGGCTTACACGTACGCTGTGTAATATTTTACGTGTAAGATTGTCGAATTGAATACCTATTTAATCCCCGAAAGCTAAGGGAGCTATTGGGTGCAGAATTTGCTATCGTATCTCCGCAGATTAACGTTCAACCCTTGGGGGAGGCTTGCTGCCTATACCAGATATTTTACTTGTTCCTCTAATACCTCCTCCGGAAGACCAATCTTGGGTCATAAGCTTATGGGCTAGATGCGACTGAGCGCTTACTCGGAGTACAGTCTCAGTAAAGCATCTTCAGCACTAAATTTTATCTACTTCCATTTCACGTTATTGATGTTCCATTAGTTTTATCGGCCATATCTGGTGCAAATGGTTGGCAAGACAGTTAGCTAACGGTCCATTTGCTGAAAGTATGCGTGCAGAAACTTAATCCGCGGACATGGAAATATTCGGATGGAATTAACGTAAGGCTAAGGTGCTCTATGGTAATATTTACAACAGCATAATAAATTACACAACACACTTTAGTTTATGAGGCTTCCGATTTCGAAAGCTGCCTTCGTAATTATCACGCTTTTCCATGACAAGTAATTAGTTCAGCAACAATCGATTGCTACTTGAAAGTGAATATTCAGTGTGGATACTGCTGGCCGTAAACACAACATGGAAATGGGCTTTATACGGTTACCTAAACTCCAGCCCATGGAGAAGCGTCCTCTTGGGAAGACAAGTTGCTCATTTAGTCAAGAGATTCAAAGTGTCTTATGTAACCAGAAGGTTCGTAATTGTACTCAAAACAGCCCGCTTCTAGACACTATCCCGAGCCAGCTTAGTCCAGTCTATGCACAAATCTCGGAATTGATGTCCTTTCAGGTCTTCCAACTACAATTCTGTGCACCTATGTACGGCTGTGCCTATTACATGTCTCGTAGTTAATGTCTAAGGCTTTGAAGTTTCGGATTTTATTCAAAATCGAAGAACGTCAAAGAACACAATTATTTGAACCTGAAGGAGAAGGGTGAAAGTTCACTGTTCTGATTGAAGTCGTAGGTGTATTCGTAAAAAGACCTTTGTCAGGCAATCGAATCCAGACGGCGCCACAAGCGCAACATGCGTCAAACGTAAATAGAAACCATTAGCGTTTGGATGTTACTTACCGACCACAGTCATAGAAGCAGACTTTATTTGTGTGTGAAATAGCGGGGCGTCTGCGGACACCTCACACTTGTAGAACCCAGTAAGTTGCTTCTGCACATCCAGCAGCGTCACATTCCGGGCGTCGGACAGTGAAACCTGCCAAACAAACACATACATGCTAATGTACTACCTGTAAAGAGGGTGGGTAGGGCGTTCTATCTCAGTGTCGCCCACACACACACACACACACACACACACACACACACACACACACACACACAAACACATACACACACCTGGATTTGTTCCTGAAAAAATTAACCATACACCTAACGGAATGGGAGTAGTAGCAAGGGGATACAGGAAATTACTTATAATGAAGCATCATAATTAGTACGCTTCATAATATATTTCTAGTTTGATCACATCCAAGAGAAAGCAACGAGATGTGCATGTGACAGGAATAAAGGTAAAAGGTACAGCAGTCCCGTTACAGGCTTGGAGTGGCCCAGAGGGTTCCAGGAAGTTAGGGTTCCCAGATTACATGACGTCACAGGATTGTGGTAAGGTTGTCAGCCTTACGCACCGGTCGCCTTTACTCCCAGGAAATGACCCTGGTACTCATTTCTGTTAGAGGTTGAGTCGACCCCAGGGCCATAGTGCGATCGGAAGGATTATGTCAATGAAAAATTCCAACGACACCATCTGGAATCGAACCAGCGACCTTCCGATTTGTAGCCCAGCACCTTAACCACCGTGCTACCGCGGTCCCCATGTGTCAGGAATAAGGGAGGTGAAAAATACATACAAAAGTTTGATCAGAAAACTACGAATGACGACACCATGTTGGAGATCTAGATGTAAAACGTAAAGTTTTAAAATATTCATAGATCTAAATGCACAGGATGTGCAAATGTTGAGTGAATTCTGTTTTTACAGTCGTATTCAGTAGCGGAATATTTGTACAAACAGCCATGAAACTCTTCGGAGGCCCACAAAAGGTCAGAGCAATTACCTATACCTACACTTCTATGGGACAGCAGGGTATTACAAGAGTGTACTGAAGAAGCATACAAGTTCACCTCAGTAACTACTAGTTACTGCCGATTGAGACGGAGGCAGCCTACATCGAAGACGGTGCTACGTCAGTCACACAGGGATTACGAGGTTGCATCTTACTGGCAGCATTAATGATTTCACGCTTTTTCTTTTGCTGTTTTCAAATCTGTTTTTATTCGTATATTGGTCAATATTGCTAGTTCTCACATGTCGCACTATTAGTCTATATAACCTCGATGTAGGGTAAAACTACCATATGTCGTGAAACAATGGGATCATTTTTTGGAGAACTCTTTAATTCGTTGTGTAACACATCCGTTATTTTGTGGCCAAGTGACAGAGCTGTAGCATAAATACGGTGCATCATGACAGCTTTACCCAAAATGGCAGTTATGTTTTGTGTCTCTTTTCGTGTCTGACACTCGGAAAACTAGGATTGATCTGCCAGAATTCCATTCAGGTAGGCTTCAATTCACATCACTGAAGGCTACTTCCAACTCCTTACTTCCTACTTCTCCAAACAATGAGATCATTGGGATTTTTCATTGACTTAATCCATCCGGCAGTACTATCGCCCTGGGGTCCACTAACCCTCTAACAGCAATGAGTACCAGGGATATCTCCTAAGTGGTAAAGACGGTCGGGGAGGAGGGCTAACAACCTTGCCACTTTCATTTGTCGACTATCCAGAAATTCTGGGAGCCTCAACCTCCTAAGGCCCAAAGGGCCTGTCCAGGCCTGTATGGGGACTGTTTTACCTTTACCGTTACTTCTCCAACCACCAATACAAGTACGACTGCCTTATGATTATCTTACATGGGAGCGGTAGCAGAACCACTTAAATTTACTTGAAGTAGTATACCCTTAAAGAATGTGTAACAATTTGCAAAGCTAATTTCCTTCATAACGCAAACTAAAATCGCTGCAACAAGAAATATATTTGCAATGCATATCAGAGCGTCTTCCGATGCATTATTACAAACAGTAACGTGAAATTTTATACGGCCATAAGGGTAAACACAAAGAACTTTCCATTGAAAAATTTTACATATTAAACATATAGAGTTTACTATAGTACGAAACTATGAGGTTAAATCCGACAATTTCAAGGTACTGTGCAACAATATCAGCGCAAAGGTACTGAGAAATTAAGTAAAATAATTGTATATTAATTTATATTCTCCATCCTTACACTCCTACACACCATTTAAATAAAATAAGGTAATTTGGAATATTTGCAGACCTTTTCGTATAGGAATATTACGAATAATGGATTACCTATACACAAATATAAACATGTCCCCGCTCTTAGTCCATTCGCTGTAGACTGTCATTAAAATATTCCAAATGTTATTAACGCCAAGCACGTTTAAGTAGCGATCAGGAACGGCAGCAGGTAAATATGAAAAGCTGAGTACTCTTATACAAAACAAAATTACAGCTGATCTATCTCTTACAATGGAATATAAAAAATGGTTGCGATCTGAGAAGGACAATTTTTCAGCATTTAGAAAATTACAGGAATAATGACAGCCTTCGAACTGCATCATAAGCAAAGTTCCTGAATTTACTCCTTTGTTTGTAAGCCGTTACAAAGGGTGTTTCATGTGTATTTTTATTTGCGGCCAGTACTGACAATGTAATATTTAAAACACCAGCAGCATAAAGCGAACACATAACGGGGGTCCTTTATG
>Ga0123355_10020220_pt1 | contig 10624 bp, 9 predicted proteins | sample TergutEmb28metaG_3_FD_89872 | JGI IMG/M metagenome (GOLD analysis project Ga0123355, IMG submission 89872) | Embiratermes neotenicus P1 segment gut microbial communities from Petit-Saut dam, French Guiana - Emb289 P1 | ecosystem: Host-associated > Arthropoda: Insects > Digestive system > Gut ... | reverse complement strand
TGGTGTCGGCAATCTCCAAATCGGCATTGTGTAAAGAGCTCCTCCACATCAGAAAACCCTGCACTTATACCTTCCTCAGCATTATATAGTCCGAGTTCACGCATACCCGGTGTATCGATTACCATTGCTCCTGATGGAAGCATGAATAATTGACGGTGCGTGGTGGTGTGACTGCCTTTGGACGCATCCTCTTTTCGGGTTTGTTTCACTTCCATTAAATGCTCATTTGCCAGCACGTTCAGTAAACTCGACTTACCTATACCCGACATCCCCAAGAATACTATGGTTTTAGCAGGCTGCAGATATGCGCTTAGCTCGCTTATCCCAAATCCTGTATAGCTCGAAATAGCGTGAACAGGCACATCCGGTGCTGCCTCGTAGACTTCGCTTAGTTGTGGCGTAAAGTCTTCACACAGGTCAGCTTTGGTTAAAATAATCACAGGTTCTCCCCCGCTCCCTCGCGCTTGGGTAAGATAACGTAAGATACGATTCACACGAAAGTCACGGTTCAAGGACGTCATTATGAACACGTAATCAAAGTTGGTAGCAACTATCTGCTCACGATTTGCTTTGATATGCGCATAACCATGTCCGGAAAAATCAGCACGCGAAAACTTCGAATGGCGTGGGAGTAGACTTTCAATGCGCGAATCGCCACTTTCGTTGTGCTGTAGTAGCACGAAATCTCCTACGCACGGGAGGTCAGCACGCACAACAGCCTCATGCACAAATGCACCTTTCAACACGGCATTCACTTCGCCGTACTGGGTGATAACAGCGTATTTATTTCGCCTAAACTCTACAACTCTCCCGGGAATTAGTCCGTCCTGCGGCGTTTCTGTTTCAGTATATCCATACTGTTTTAAATCTATCATTTGGTTCTCCTAAATTTCAATTTTGTAATTTTTGTTAGTATCTCATTAAGTGAGTTTTTATGAGGTGCTCGTTACTTTTTGATACAATAATGCCCCGATTCAGTAGCCTCAATCGACGCTACTGCTCGGGGCTTTGCATATATAAAAAATGGATACGACCTCATCGTATCCTGCAAATCGCAGTATTCATAAAAGGTTACTAATTTTGCGGCACACCAAAAGACGAGCAATAAGCTCACGCTTTTACATATGCCAATATTAACTTATGTTACAATCACCATCATATATGTCATAGTTTTTGCTCCTTTCAATAAGCGATTTCCTAGAATCGACACTTAAATTATAAATCGAACACTTTATTCTGTCAAGAAAAACGTTGCGACAGATCCTGTGTAGCAACATCTCAAAAATGGCGTGCCCATCAAACTTTGATAAAAATGCACAGCTAGTGCACAGTTTCAAATGTTCGCACGGCTAACCGTGACTACATCTGAAAGCTGTGCACTTTTTTCTTGCCGGACAAAGCAGTCAGCTAATTCCTAAAGCATCGTCATTATCATGCAAGCGACTCATGATTTCTTTTGTAAGGTTTCCATCCTCGAGCAAACTAATTCCAAAACATTTTTTCCCAGCATCTTTCAATGAAGCTCCAATATGGTACGTTCTTGCACCGTATTCACTGTCCAAACTTGAAATGCCATTTTGGCATTTCAAGTTTATATATTCGTCCTCAGTTAGTTGAAAGCAAAAATCATCAGGAAATCTGGATATATTTCTTTTAACGGCACGATTCAAAGCACCTGTTTCCACCTGATAAAGTGTCGCCAAATCACTATCTACCATTACCTGATGATCCCTAACTATATAAATCAATGACTTTAAATTTGAGACATTGATGACACTTTGCTCTTTCGTTTGCGAAAGCATATTTGAGTTTTCTTGCATAATAATATCCTATTAAAGCTCAGCGGCAGTCAAATCCAACTCATCTAACATTCTATTTGCATTGAACCATTCCCTTAAAGCTGTGTGATTATCTGCACAGACACAGAAACGCAAAAATGCAATTATAAGTTGCTCAAGCGAAATCCCTATCTGAGTGCACCATTTCGTAATTCTATCAAAAAGTTCAAACTCTACTTCAATGGTTATATCTTCACTATTTTCACTTGATTGGGTATCATCGGAAAAAGATAGCGTCTGTTCTAAATTTCCCATGTATTCCGACATTAAAGCAACTTCAATTGGTAAGTTAACAAGCATTACATCTTTCATTCCGGTTTCCAGGCTTTAAACTACTAAGAGAAGAGTAGACCCGGAACAGCGGAACTCTATTTATTATTTTGACTGCACTCAATTGTATTTGCCTCCGTTTCATTGACACATAATCTGTATCAGAATCATAGCATTATGCGAGGCATGATTCAACCACAATTTGTCATTTTTTCGTTGATATTACTATGTTTTTCAACATTGCTCTCACAATTTCTCGTAAAATTATCGCACAGCATAATAAGACCCCATATGACTACCTTTGAGAGTAGCAATATAGGGTCTATTGGTGGAACATTTTGACCCATAAGCGAACTCATTGAGTGTTGGTGCTTATGGATTTGCGGTTAGGGTGAAGCTCGATCAATCTGCTGTTTGATATTCATGCAAAAGTACGTCGTACAACTGCTGAGTGTATGCATCTTCTTTTTTACGATCAGAGTGTGACTTATAATCATATGACTTCATCCTACACAAACAATGGATTTTCCCCTTCGATAAGCGACCAGGCTTATCTCTAGTCCATGCGTATACCAACTCATTACCACCTAATCGCTTACAGATACCTTTCTTTCTTGATATTGCGTGTTGCCGTTGCCAACGGTAGTATTATGCTTTGCTTCTATCATACTCACGCTTCCTTCTCTTATGTAGTCTACTTTACCAAATTAGTGTATGCATAGCAAATTAATCAATTTTTCTACGAAACTTTCTACGCAATTATCTATGAACTCGTTTTTGAAGACGCTAGCACACACGTCAATATTCGATCACATTCGCTCACTGTTCGCTTACTTTTGTATAGATTGTATCGATTGTTGTACCGGAGGATTCAAGCAACCCTATTTCACATAACTTCGTTAGATATCTTCTTACTGTTGCCGATGATTTCTTTGTTAGCTCCCTACCAACTTTATTGTCAATGGAATTGTTATCCCGTAAATACTCTATAATATTGGCCATATTACTCTTTTCTCGTTCGGTTAAGTGTTCATTTACTATTCGCTCATTTTCACGAATGACGCCATTATCGCGAAGCAATTCCATGTACTTAGCATTTGGCTTACAAAGCACCATAACACCGTCGCTCATTATGTTGTATTCCGGTAACTCCGTATTATGTTTCTCACAAGCCTCTCTTATTTTCTCGAAACCTCTGCCCCATGCTTCAATCATTCCACTTTTGAAAAATACAGTCGCTAGTTTCGGATTATGAGGTTTTGAAGAATGTTTTTCAAACAGTTTTTCCGTTGTTGAAAGTTCCGGCGGCATTGTACCGCTGTTGTAAATATATATTTTGTCTTCATAAACGCTTATCTGGATTGGGTTGTTGCTACTGTAATCCTTGTGCACAATCGCATTTGTCAAAATCTCCCTGAAAGCCTCTCGCGGAAACATATATTTTTCAATTCTTTGGATTCCCTCATAATCAATCAATGCCTTCATGTATTTCGTATATACCAAGTCAATCGTCCGGTCAACTTGCTCGATTAATGGACCATGTATTTCATCCATATATCTTAGATCAGAATCTGTGACAAAGTATCCAATCTTAATATGTGAGCCAAAAACCCATTTGTCAGGATCTTTGTAAAATGCCATAACCGTAGCGCGAACAAGGTCGTCATTATCATAAAGATGCAGATTTTCAAGTAATACACGATTTTCAACGTTAACATCTTCTGTCGTAAGTCTATCACTTTCTACGGCTTTTTCCTTGAATAAATCAATCGCACTTTGCTTCAAATCATCAACAGAAACTCTTGGTATTGCAACACCATCCCAAGAGCGACCATGACTTTTTAGCAAAGCTTTTTCCAACTCCGCACCAGTCATAATTCTCATGGTGCTTCCGGAGCGATAATGGTATCTGCCATGATTCTTTATATTCTATGTTTTGGTTTTCCATAAATATATTTCCTCAACTACTTCATAAACAGTTTTGATGCTCTAGTAATTTTACCACGAAAAAGAAGATGTCGCTATAAGATTCTCAAATTCTATAGCAACATCTCAAAAATGGTGGACCTGAGGAGAATCGAACTCCTGTCCGAAAGTGTTTCAACGTAAACTTCTCCGGGCGCAGACGGTTATTTTAGGTTACCCTACTTCCCTCACCATAGCGCAAGCCGTCACGCGTTTATGGTTTGGTAGCTTCATTGTTCATGGTGCAAGCAAAGCTTACTGCACTCACGTTCTCCACTAATCGACGCCCTAGCCTCAGCCGTGGAACTCTGTGGGAGGACGGGCTGCCTTAAGCGGCTGCCAGAACTACGTTATTATTGTTGTTCTTTAATTTATAAAAGGTTGCAGTTTTAGGAGTCTGCGCCTCCGCCCGCTATTTACGCATCCATACCCCCGTCGAAACCAGTGCAGGCCCGCTGATGTGCGCCGCTTTTGCGAAAGCGATATAGCACTTCGTGCGGCACATCTTCAAAGAGAGACCTGTCCCCCTTTGAGGATCCCCCTGGCCTCCCGGCGGGGTTTCCTTTTGGCGCACGATATTCAGTAAGGTTTAGTTTGCGTTTTTCTGTGTTGGTCTTTGCCTTTATTCGTGCCTTAAACCCTTTCCTTCATCTTTCTTTCCATGTCGCGTTCTGATGTTTTTTCTGCTGCTGTGTCGCGTTTGTCGTGGAGTTTTTTACCCTTACCAAGTCCTATCTCCAGCTTTACACGTGAGTCCTTGAAATATACTGATAGTGGTATAAGTGCCAGTCAGTCCTGTTTGATGCGGTCGTGGAGTTTGTGGATCTCGCGTTTGTGCATCAAAAGACGCTTTGGACGCAAGGGATCGCGATTGAAGATGTTCCCTTTTTCGTATGGGCTAATGTGCATACCCCTTACGAATAGCTCACCATCTTTCACCATGCAGAACGCTTCTTTTATGTTGATTGTACCTTGTCTTATAGACTTAACTTCCGTTCCAAAAAGCTCTATCCCTGCCTCAAACTTCTCAAGTATGTTGTAGTTGTGGTATGCTTTTTTGTTAAATGCAACCTGCTTAACTCCTGTTGCTTTCGGCACGCTCTGCACCCCCTTTCGTGATGATTACTTCGGGGTATGAATTTTATACTGAAAACACAGAAAAGTCAAGAATTTGGTCACTTCAGCATACAAATTGTAGCACAATCTAAACAAGTTCTAGTCAGAAACAATGCGTCCGTCTGAAAGCTTTAATACTATGTCGGCACGTTCTGCGATTGCCAAGTCATGTGTGACAACAATTACGCATACATTTTCAGAAATCGCCAGTTCCTTTAACAGCTCTACTATGTTGTTACTGTTCTCCGTATCAAGATTCCCGGTCGGCTCGTCCGCAAGGATGATCTCTGTATCAGTCGCAAGTGCTCTTGCAATCGCAACGCGTTGTTGCTCACCACCTGAAAGCATTGACGGCAGACGATTGTGCATTGTTTTGTCAATACCAACGCTTTCTAGTTTCTCTACAGCAATTTTCCGAGCTTTTGCTTTAGACATCCCACGGTATTCCAACGGAAATGTTGCGTTCTCTAATGCTGTAAGCAGAGGAAACAAGTTGAGTCCTTGATATATTACCGACACGTGTTCGAGGCGAAAACTATCACGGTTGAATTCTTTTGTGTTCTTATCACCGAACATAACATCGCCTGATGTTGGAATATCAAGTCCCGCCATGAGTGAAAGCATTGTGGTTTTACCACTACCGCTTCTCCCAATTATGGCATAAAACTTTCCCGGCTCAAAGGCAAAGCTAACCGTGTCCAACGCATCGACTGTCTGATACTTACTTTTATATGTGTAACTAACATCATTCAATTGTAATTTGTCCATATCGCTAACCCCTATTCCCTCTCTCTTAGTATCGAAAGTACATCTGACCTAACTGCTCTTATAACTGAAAATACTGCTCCAAGCATATAGCACGCAATGAATATCAACGGTCTGGTTATTGATAAGTACTGTAGTGTCAATCCAATGATGGCAAATCCTAGTGCCGCACCTATCAAACATAATAAAAGTTGTTCACTTAATGCACTTGTAGCAATGCCGCTTCTGCTCACACCAACACTTCGCATTGTAGCAAACTCTGACTTTCGCTGTCGTGTTAGCAACATACTTGTTAAAAATCCGACCAAAATTGAAATGCCGTACATAATGGGCGTTGCAACATCGACAAGCATTTTATTTTGAAGTAGCGGCTCGGCAGTTTCATAGAAGACAGAATCATATACAGTCATCGCAAATGGTCGTGTGTCATGAATTGGTCGCACTCGTGAAAAGCTTAGTGATGCCGCACCTTTGAAAGTTGATAAATCACGATTTTCAGCAACTGTCATTCTAAGTAACTCCGAATATATTGACATATCTGCATACTCTTCGAGATGTTTACTTAGTGCCCAAAAAGGAGTGTATATCATGTTATGTGTAGCGTCAGTTACAGTGCCAATAACAGTGAGAGTAGCCGCTATTGTTGTCGTATCTCCTTCGACATACACTTGCTCAAAATTAATGGTTGCACGGCTAACCTCTATCATAAAATCTTCAATGTAAAATCTACCATCAACAACAATTATTCCGGGGTTCAATTCAGGCACAAACCGCTCTCTAAAGCGTCCGGGTAGTTGTAGTGGAATTTCCATACTTAGCTCTCCGGCAACAACATGTTCAAGTAAATTTTCGCTTACAATCGCTACCAAGTCGCTCGATTGTAAGACATTCTCGTCATGGTCATCAAAGAATGTTACGATTGTACCGACCTCCGGATCGAGCATATCATCAGATGTGAAATTCGTAATGCCAACAATGTCAACATCCGCATCACTTGCAGCTATCTCTGCAGAAATACTGCGGCGGAGTGTCAAGTCATTTACATGTCTATATAGTCCCAATGGATTATCCGGGTTTGTAAAAAAATCAATATTCTGTATGTCTATATGCAACTCATCAGTAATATCACCCGAAAGATTGCTTAGTACGGCAATAACGGGAAAATTATCCAGCATATATTCATATTCATTTTCCAGCCGCATCCTGATACCGCCAAGAGAGTTTATGAGAATGACTAGCGTAAACGCAATTAACGGCACCGTAATACTCTTTATTCTCTCGCGTAGCAGTCTTTTATATGAATAACCTAATAAAAAACGCATCAGTCCACCTCCTTGGTCAGTGACTTAAACATTGCAGACCGAGCTGACATAAATCCGGTCACAACAAGCAAGAGGACTGTTCCGACAACCGCTGTAACAATGACTGCAAGAGGCGATCTGTGTAGAGGTATTCTGCTTCTAAGCCCTGAATCCGCTGCATCGCTTAGTGTCAGGTCACGGAATGAATCAGTAAATGTTTCCGTCAAATCAGAAGCCATCTCAATAATATATTCAAGCAATGGAAGTGAGACTGCAATCGAAATTCCCAATGAAATCAAAATCAGTATCGTGCTTTGAATGAAAACCCAGGTAAATCTGTCTTTTCTACTAACGCCGATTGCATATAGAACACTTGCTTCTTTTCGCTTTCGTGCAGTGTAGAACATTGAGAATAAGAAGGCTACAGAAATCCAAACAGCCACAACAAGCACCAGTATCCATGACATACCAAATCGCAAATTGCCAAGTGCAACCATCAAGGTTCCATAACCTTGGTCAAAGAATCTAAACAAACCGCCATATCCATCAGCAATACTGCTTATCAAATCGACAGTTTCATCAATATGACCATTCGGAACAATAATCGTATCTAACATTAAAGGATGCTGCGGTGTAGGTGCTTCATTTTGCAGATTTTCCATTACAGTATCATCTAATGCTCGATCCGGTATGATTATCATGTTATTTAAAAGTGCATAATCACTTATATCCCAAGTCAATATATTCATTATACCGACAATTTCAAATTCTATTGGCTCGGTTATATATAGGTCACGATTAAAGCTGTTCGGTACAATTACTGTTTGAAAACGCAATCTACCAAATTCGCCTGTTTGAAATTCAAATGTCATTACCCTAAAGCCATGGTTATATAGTTCAAGTGTTACTGTATCGCCGACAGACAGGTTATTACGTTCAGCAAGCTGATTACTAATCATCACAACACGAGCACCATCTCTATGTTCTCTCCAGTTGATCATTCTTCCATCTGAAAACAAATGCCTTTGCTGATTAATACGATAAATGCTATTAGCCTCATTTGTAGTAATGACTTGTAAGCTGTCTGTAGATATTTGTGCAAACTCTATGCGTTCTTGCATTCGTATCCATTCATCTGAAGCCAATGCATTTTCTAAACCGTCCGTAACTTCAATGACATTCACAACGTCATCATCGTGATCAGGTCGACCATAGTCATCATCGTGATCAGGTCGATCATATGTCCACATTCTTATTTCCATTGGGAAACAACAATCTCCTAATGCCCATCCTGTAAACGTCGTGAGAATGTCGGTAAGATCGTCAACGTCATTAACCATACCAACTACTTCATCAAAAAATGCGTAATCTGGAACATTCGAGTAATCGACAGCCAACACACTTGCTCCAAACAAGGTCATTGGTGTATAGTTTCCCATTAAAATATATTGTTTCCCCACCTCAAATTGAGCTTCACCATCACTTGATATGTTAAAGTGAAAAGTCAAGCGTGCGGGCTCAAGATATCCCTCATCTAAATGTAGCACTTCATCAATATTCAAAATTGCTGTGTGAACTAATCGGACATATTGAATTATTTCATTGGTTTCCTCATCCCATCGACTTGTTAACATATAGTTGGGATCAACTCTTTCAATAGTGACCGCAAACACAGAAGTTGTTTGAGCTGTCACCTCTGAAAGCCGAGGTTCAAGACCAAAACCTATTGTTCGCAACGGAACAGCTGTGGCATCTGCAGATAGTGTCATGAAAATATTACGTTCATCCATTTGTAGCTGATCGGATGCGTATACCGTTTCTCTTATTGTTTGCAGTACATCTTCCGGTTCAAGATCATTAGCTTCCGCAAATCTTTCGATATAGAAAGGGTGCGGTATGGCAATTGTTGTAATTGTTTCATCAATATCCAACAAAGCCCTGTGAGCTGAATACCACAGTCCGGCAGAAAGAGACAGCAATATTCCTGCAAGAGCAATTAGCAAGGTGAACAGCATGTTTTGCAAAACGCTACGTCTTTGCTGTCTTATCAAATATTTGAATAATGAAAAACCCCTCATATTTGCTCCTATACTCCTATAACTACCAAATAACTGCTGGTTAAATATACATCATGCTACTGCATTTACTCATAATTTTATCCAAATGTCAAGACAATCACCACCCTTTCATTCGTAACGATTATTTTTAGTTTATTTTTCCAATTTTCCCAACGCAAAAGAGCCGATGTCGGTGCCGCCAAGCCCGAACATACGGCTCTTTTACATTAAGAGGATTATGAGTAAGTATACTGATCACTGATAGAAAACGTTGATATCTTTGTGATTAGTATTAACCTAGGAGTTGGAGGACTCCTTGTGGTAGTGCGTTTGCTTGAGCAAGCATCGCTGTTGATGCTTGGAAGAGGATGTTGTTTTTCGTAAACTCGGTCATCATCTTTGCCATATCAACATCTCTTATGCGGCTTTCTGCAGCTGCGAGATTTTCAGCAGAATTATCCAGATTTTGGATTTTGAACTCAAGGCGGTTCTGGATCGCACCGAGTGTCGCACGATTTGTTGATAGTGAGTTTATTGCTTCAGTGATTTCAGCTATTGCTGCTTGAGCGCTGTCAATATCTGCAACTGTAGCATCATGTGGTATCTCTAAAGTACCAATTGTAAATGTGGTTACATCACCTTGATTGGCTCCGGATTGAAGTGTGAATTCAGTGTCGAAAACCGTCATGTCATTAAACTTGACCGTTTTCTCTATTTGAGAAAGCTCTTCATTCAACGCCGAGAATTCTAAGTCAAGGGCTTTGCGATCCACAGCATCATCGTTTGTGCCGTTTGCTGCTTGTACTGCAATTTCGCGCATCCTTTGCATGATGTCATGGGCAGATTGCATTGCACCTTCTGCTGTTTGCACGAGAGAAATACCATCTTGTGCATTTCTGGATGCCATATTTAATCCGCGAATTTGCGTACGCATTTTCTCTGATATCGCGAGACCGGCTGCGTCGTCTGCTGCACGATTAACACGATAACCGGAACTTAATTTCTCAACATTTTTGCCGATGTTAATGTTGTTAATCCCATACTGTCTGTGGCTGTTTTGAGCTGTAATATTATTTTGTATACGCATAGAGATGCACGCTTCCTTTCTAACTGTCTTGTCGGGAGAAAATCCATTCCTCCGTGTCAAGTCGTCCGTGTTGTTTGTAAGTGTGCATCCATGCATACTGCATTTTATCGTACCCGCCACTTAACGCCTTTGGCGTTTGAAGTGGGGGTCTTGACGAAGTCAAGATGTGGGTTAAGACCCCCGCCTCTCTAGGCGGAATGCCTTTCTGTAGGAGTACAATCTCCT
>Ga0123355_10020218_pt1 | contig 10625 bp, 5 predicted proteins | sample TergutEmb28metaG_3_FD_89872 | JGI IMG/M metagenome (GOLD analysis project Ga0123355, IMG submission 89872) | Embiratermes neotenicus P1 segment gut microbial communities from Petit-Saut dam, French Guiana - Emb289 P1 | ecosystem: Host-associated > Arthropoda: Insects > Digestive system > Gut ... | reverse complement strand
TGGATGTTAGCACATGTTTGTATAGTGCCAGGATGTCCTTATTAAAATGTTGACTGAGAAGTGTGAGTGAATCTTCCACTGGAACTTTGGTGAATAGAGACACCACGTCAAAGCTGACCATGACCTCATGGTCAGCTTTGACACCACTTCCTATTGGCTCGGCCACTTCCCCGCTCCAAACCCAACCAGATATATATACCACGCACAATCCTGCCACTGACATACTTCACTCACCTGCCTATGAAGATGGAACCGATAGTGAGTTCTGAAACGTCGGCAATTAGAACTCAGACGCCGGGGAATAACCCAAAAAGGAACAAATTAATTAGAGGGACCCTTTGTTGAAACATGTTACTTTGGGGATTCACAGCCTTTTACCTGAGAGAGGTGAGGGATATGGAAGGCATACAGAAAACTATACCAGACATGGCCAGTGTGTGACCCAAGACTATTAGCAAACAGTGCCATTATCTTACTCTGAGATCACCAGGCATCATAAGGATGGTGATAATAATGATATGTGGTGATGATATTTACACAGCAGTATAGATTTAAGAACTGCAACATTTATGAGACAGACAGCTTGGCTGCAGTGAAGATCCATATTATGATCCTGTGAAGATGGAAGCAGTATGTTCCTCTGAAACTTCAGTATTCGCACATCTCACTACACATTATCACAACACAGAAGACTTCAGCACGACAATATTAATTTCAAAAGCTGAATAGGAATGGTTTTAATATTGGCATCTACTTACAACTAAATATGTCCAGAACGAGACAGATGGGTTCCCTGTGATCCTCTGACAGGGACTGGCTGCCAGCAAACTGCTATTCCCTTCCTGTTCCACATCACAACGTACTATGCAGGTCTTATTATCTATCCTGCCTGGAAGATTTGCAGGGATACGACAAGAAACATTTTTTCCACTGTCAGGAAGTATATCATAGTGACAAAACAGTCCTCTGGGTTTTAATTCCTCAGTATACAAACTCACGTTGACAGAGATTCTGTCACTGTCTCTTACTACTTTGCAATTGGTTGCACCACCTGAATCTGTGTAGCAAAGGTACAGAGGCTCTGGAAATGTGGGACCATCTACTTGGTGCTGTTTACGAACACTGTCACTGTTGTCTATGGATGGATCCTGCAAAAGACAGTTGGCACAGTGTTAAAATAGCATTCTGAGCAAAACTCACAGAGGTACTTTAATTATGCAGACTTCCAGACATTATACAGTAAATTGTTTGCAAAGCCGCTTCCTGTGATGAAAATTTAGGCACTTACTTGTTTCCACACACCTGTACACCCACACACACATGTAAAATACTATGCATACCATGTCTACATATCTGCACTTGCTTTGTCAATGTGTTTGTTACTTGTCTTTCTGTTCATTATTGAACCCTTCATTGACCATGGAGTTTAAATCCAACTACTGTTCAGGACATAGGTGTTTTTAATTTACAGTAGCCTTAAAATGCATTCATGACCATGCAGTGCACCGAGGCCAGCAGTATATGAGGAGCTGTACAGAGTACCAAGGCCAGTATTGAAGGTTTAATTAACAACAATACTGGTGTAGTACACAATCATGAAAATATTGTTTGTGTGATAATTACAGGAAAAATCACTTTAAAATACTTTGTACTATAGGGTTATTATCATATTCCCAGTTGCTGCAGGCTTGTTAATTGTATTAAGGTAGACTACTTGGTTGGCCACCCTCATGGGGAGTGGAGCAACAGCAGGAAATGACAAATGATAGTTGCATTAAAATAACAACCATGAATTAAATAAGCTATTACTCTGACCTATTACAGTATTTGTCAGTGTTCAATCCAAAAACTGCAATAGAATTCACAGTTTCTTAAACACCCACCCAGAATTTTCTCTATTTAAAATTAATCTCAAAACAGAAACAAAACAGTATGAAAATCTAACATAAATCTGTAAAAGTTCTTATAATAATTACATCCTCCTCATCTTCAGGAGAGACTTCTATTGAAGGTTCATTGGCATCGCCACTGCCTTCCATATCACCATCCACATAAAGGGTTTCTTGAGTTGTCGTACTTGTAGTCTGTGTCTCGAACAACCCGAGTTTTCCTAATCCTGCATACTCTGCTTCACAGTCATGCTGGCAGTTTATAAGATTTAGCTCTCCCACCTGCAATGACATACAGTGAGCACTCATTGGTACATTATGTCATGTTAGCAAGAACAGCACTACGTCTTATCAACAGATGATTTTAATCACTATTTAAAGGTAAAGATTCATTCTACAGGCACTACAGGCCTTGGTCTTCTTGTGGAGGTACAACTTTGACACTATATGAACATGAATGATTAGTGTCACAGCCTGGACACTTAACCACTGCTGACAGAGCTGCAGGTAGCCTTTGGACAAGTAGTCGAGTAGACCCCAGATCCAAGCTGGATAAGTGGCAAATGGATCAAACCCTTATTCCCTGACAGTCCATCCCATAGCCTAGTCACTATACTATTTGTTCAGTACTTCAGTACATCAAAAGGTCACTGAACTTTCGATGACATGTGTCAACTACATATTTGTTTAAATTCTACAAATGTTTTGGATTATCTCTTACCTAACACTGTGAATATTAAATGTGGAGTAATAGGTGTTGAATGAAGTATTCTGTCAGGGTTCAATTCTTACACAAAGTTCAAGTCTCACTCGGTTTTTGGTTTGGATTTTCTAATTGAAGGAAATTACAATCTAGCTCAGACAACTCCATTAAGTACTGAGATGTATGACTGAGAAACCTCGAATTTTATAGTTATTTTTGTTTGTTAGTCCAGTCAAAGCATCAAAGCACAGTCTATGACACCTAGTGCCTGGGATTTGAGATTCTCACAGCAGTGTTGATGAAAATTCAAATTTCCTGGGATGTTACTTATATTTTGGAGAAGTACAGTGCCACCACCTTCGAAGTTAAACCATCCAAGAAGACCCGGAAAATGGAGGCGCTACATCCCTTCAATATACGATTCAGTGCAGCAAAACATCTGAGAGGATTTGAACCCCACAGCAATACTGCTGTGAAAACCTGAAATCTCACATAAACCCTTCAGGTAAGATATTTTGGCAGGTGTGGGATAGTAGTTTGTACATTGTGAACATCAAGTGTTTTATTAACTGCAGTACTTAGTGTGACAGCAAGAAGGCTGTATGAGAATGCTACTGTATGGAGATAACTGACCTTACGTATATCCCATGAATGACAGGCAGGATCAGTACATCTCTCATGTTGTAGCAGTGCTCTCTCTGGACCACAGAAGAAAGAAACAGCGGGCTTGTGATCAGAGTCAAATCGGGTAACAGTTGGGATGCACATGAGTAGAGCATAGAACACTGCTGCCAGCAACATGATAAACACAAGCATCACTCGCATCCCACGTCCATTGTTGGCCCGAAGACCACTCAATCGATCTACTAATGGGCATGCCAGCCATGGACCAAGAAGTGCCACTATAAACAATCGAATATTACAAACCTTAATATTTTCAGTACAGTTGGGTTCATCGTGTTGTCTTAACACTGTCAGCTTCATTATTTGTATTACTACAACTCTTACAGCATGTAAGGTCAATAGAAACAAATAATAGGGCTAGAGAAAGTGGACATGAATCTTACACTCTCTTTCACCTCCTCTGACCTTCAAAAATATATTGGACAGATGATTTAACTAGACACAGTTACCTGAGTATGTAAGAATGAAGTTGTTTTATGTGTAGAATATTTTCCAGACTCTGTGTTTTTGTTCAAATGTATTCCAGTGGAGAGCACTTGAACAAGAAACAGCTGAAAAATTTGATCACGTCTAATATATGTTGGAACAGACTATAGTTTGTAACAATGAACACATATTTTACAAATGCTAACATAACTGAGTGAAATGATATCTTACCTAAGGGAGCAACTGCAGAAACAGTTTGTGATTCAATTGCTGTGAGGCCAACTTTGCGCATATGCAATGGTAAAAATGGAAATATACACCCAATACCTGGCAACATAAATGAAATTACCATTAATTATGTGACAGTGCAATGTATATCTTTATACATCTTTGCTATTTTAAAATTTACATATGATACATGAAGTGAGCTTCAAAGGGGTAGAATGCCAGCACACCTCTTTTTCACACAGCTACCTGCATGTAATCCGAGTCACTAACAGCATTGTGCACTTACCCACAAAAGCTTTTATGTTACATTTTCAATTCAATTCAATTTACTTAATCCACATTGATTATTACTAGCTTATGCAAGGGCTCGGCATGTGATATAAAGAGCATTGTTACATAAACTATAAAAGCTTTTATGCTACAGTGATTATTGCCAGCTGACAGAAGGGCCCAGCATGTAAACGAGCATTCTTTATTTGAATAAGATTTTCCATATCTATAGAACCAAAGAGAGGGAAGTTTAGGTAATATGAAATTCAGGGAAATTTGTTTTGATGATGATGGCTGTCTTCAGTTGGTTTATACTTTTGTTGTGATGATGGAAGTTAGGTACATAGTTTGAATTTCAGTGTAACACAAATTCAGCATTCAGATTCACCAGGTTAGTCCAGTTTATTTGTCTTGTTTTGTGATTATGTACATGTAAAATACATCTAATTCAATGACAAATCTTTGCAAGGCTATTTGTATTTGGACGTTCTCAGTGGCTGTGACCTGTTGTAGCATGGGTGTTGTACATTTAGGAGACATAAATTACTTACTCTATAGGCTGCACAATCATATCACAAGAATGCTATAAAAATGCAATTAAAATAGTATGAAACCACTTTCATTTGAACTCAACAGCTGCTGTAATGTTACTAATTTTTTTGCAAAATTATTGCAGTGAAATTAAGGTTACATTCAAGATCAGAAGCAAACAGTATGGATGACCAGCCAAATTACAACTGACTACCATGAAATCAAAGGAATTCCATATTTTTTGTTCAGAGCTGTATGTTGCAGTGTTTATCATTGTTTTCTGCCCTCACTGTATTGCTACAAGCACACAACAATCTCTAAAGGTATTTCATTTCATGACATGTATTTAATGAACTGGTAATTGGGTGTAAATTATGAGAGTACACGAACACCAGCTGTATTGGTATATATTCCTACAATATATCCCACAGGGTAGTAGATGTTTTTGTATCCTAGGAATATTTTGAAATAGGGTAGTTTATAATTTTAAATAGCAGTCTTCCTTGCAATTCAGACTAACTAAACATGCAGAAGTACCAAAACAACATAACTCCAGAACTCGTTTAGACGACTCGGCTGTTACCTCCCAGTAACCCTCAAAAGCCTACATTATGGAGACCAACCAGTGTTGTGTAGGGAGTTAAATTCAGTTTATCGCAAGGCCTGGAGAACATGTAAATACACAGTATGGTTTCATGTTAAAGCAAGTGGTACATGTATTTAGCCCTGTGCTTTAAAGGGATGAATTAGAAGCAGCACACTATTAACAGTGGTGTACAATGTCATACTTCCTACTGCTACTCCAGTCTATTTAAAGTCTCTGGAAGTAGAGCCAGAACTACCTGTACTAAAGACTACCATCACCACTGGACAAAATATGGTACAAAATACATGATTCTAACCCATATTATTTTTTAAGCTACCGTTAATTAGTTTGTCCATACTTACATTTTCTAGAATGGGGTACTACTAGGCTTTGGTATAAATTAAAAAAACTGCCATTCACTGTAAAGGGACCACCCAGTTTTCTGCGCATTCTTTCACATCATTAGTTACATTGATATGTTCCATCTTAATTAAATGTGTTGGTATCTCTCCGTGTACATCTAACTACTACTCCAAGAAATTTCATCTACTTGTCTTACATATCTGAGGTTCAGGGCTCATATTAACAACTATGTCATAGGACTGTTAAGAAAAATAACAAAGGAAAAAGGAACAAAAGAAATATTAACTTAAAAAGAAACTGGTATTTCAGAACAAGCATTTATTTTAACTCTGGTAGGACATAACATAAGTGACTAAATCACAACAAATAGCAAATGAAACACAAGACAATGCCAATTCAATCAGTTAACAAAACTTAAATAAATTCACAATTTAAAGGTTTCACCTTTAATACCATAATAATATATGAAAAATTTGTGACAAAACTTAAGGCAGGTAATATTGTTTTATCATTAGTCTGTATAATATGTGAAGTATATACAATATTTACAAAACATGAACATACACTGTGGGATTTGGAGTTTTCACAATGAATACTGCTTTCTGCTGGGATCTGATGTGACAAAGCTTGCTAGACGGATTACAGTATTTTGGAGGAACTTCTTCTCTTATGAAGCTGGGGACAGTATGGTCCTCCCTAATGTTGGCAGATATATATCACAATACACATAACACAGCCACATTCATGATTATAAAATGTCAAGTTACAAAACGCATATTTATAAGCTAATAAATCCCCACTTTGCTTTCAAGGTAATGTGGACACAACCATTCATTTATATATTGAAAGAAGGCCTTTACAGAGCTGTAACTAGCTAATTTTGTGCCTGAGGCAAGAATATAAAATCATGCCCCCTATACTTTTACTGCATTTGTTTTATTAGAAAGGCAAATACATAAACAACATACAAAAAATAATAATAAAAACAACAGTAACACATTGTTTATTTGCTATGGGATAGTGTTTGGGATAACAGAAGCATATTTTATACATTTTTTTCTACACCCTCTGCCTTACAGCCTGCTCTTTATGGTTATGGCTATGGGATACAAATAAAAATGTTTAACATATTACAGTTATATCATGCTCCAAGAAAAAAATGTGGCATCAAACTGCTAATTTTATTTTAAAACAGGGGCACTATATGTCTGCATGTTCTCTTTGTAATTTCATGCACACAGCCTAGAGGACGGCCATATGTATTAGTCACAACATGTCACAGGAGAGCATGTATCAAACAAAAGACGTGTGGTGCAGCCCCTACCATGTATTGCCTACAATAAGAAGAACAACTGAAACATTCAATTTTTACACATGAAATAATAATTACTGCTCTCTAATGAAGATCATGCTTATCATTTCAGTGTCTTATTCAGTTGATGACATAAGGCATACATTCTGTTGTTGGTATTTTCTGTTTAAAGCAGCATGACATAGTCTTGGTCCATACACAAATGCATGCATAAACAAACACAACATTACAAGAATCTAAACACAGTTTAAATTCAACTGTCTGATGCATACTGATGTTCTGGATCATAAGACTCACCGACTTTAATTTTGCAAGGAGAAAATATTTTATAGCATATATTTAAAATCCACGTTTGCCACCAAATGAAGGAAAATAGTGTTACTACACAAAAAAGCAGCATAATGGTTCATCTCTCCCATCATGTCAGCTTCCCCTTTACTTCCTCCACTGATGTATCCTTTCCTCAGTCTTCCTGCCCCTCTGTTCATTGGTACTCACCCAATCTGAGCATGGCATATTGCCTCTAATGAGCCGGGTGAATTCTGAGAAATGTAAGTTGATACAAATGATTCTCAGTTCTGTATGCTGGCCAATTATACCTTCAGTTGATAACAAATACGAGAAATTTAAGCAGTATTTTCCAAAAACAAAAAATGGTTTTGAACTTATTGATCCAGAAAATACAGCATGCTGAATAAAATTTCATTCATGTATGGTTGGCACAGTGCTACAAGCCGGAAGGTCGTGGATTTGATTCCCGATGGTGTCATTGGAGTTTTCCTTTGACATAATCCATCTGGATGCGCTATGGCCCTGGGGTCGACGCAGCCTCTAACAGAAATGAGTAGCAGGAATATTTCCTGGGGGGTAATAGCGGCTGGTGTGTAAGGCTGACAACTTTACCACATTCATGTGACGATTGTGTTGGAATCTGGGAGCCTCAACCTCCTGAAACCCTCAGGGCCTCTCCAGGCCTGTAATTGGATTGCTTTACCTTTACATGTATGGTTGTTAGTGATAACTTATTCATACATGCGCTAAAAGTTACAACCAACCATGGAAGTTATGATACCAGTAAGGAACTGAATGAGGTCTTACGCAGGTTTATACTAGTATACTATACTATACTATATCAGTACAGAACACACCACCGCATGGTATCCCCATCACACAGGTGGCTTCATACGAACAGACAGATTGGGATGTTGATGGAAATGTTTATCCCTGATGCACTGTCCTGGGGACGGCAAATTGGTAGCAGTTACAGCACAGTGGTGGGTATATAACAGGAAAGGTCCAAGAAGTGCCATACAAATAACTTCACCCTTGATTATCTCAGAGATCAAGCAACATCACCAGTTGTTCCATCACCTAAATATACAGGTGGGAGGATATGAGTGGTAAGATTGTGAATGGCCTTTATATATATATATATATATATATATATATAGGCCCATGTTGAGAGATGTGCAGGTCAGTTGATGTGAATGGTGACGATGATATGGCATGAGTATTAACCTTTGATGCCAGAATTAAATCCCTCTGAGCAATGCTGCCTGCCAGAATTTTTTACTGGAGATTTTAAATTTTACTGCTTGCTCTTGGGTGGGGGGAAGCATCTCTCATACTTTTCCTTCAAATTTAATTAAATAAAATGTTGCACTCTTCATATGAATTGGTTAATCCAGGAAAAAATGTTCACCTATTTTTATAATGAATTTAGGCCTGTGAATCACATGCATTATATAAAATGTGGTGTAAATAGTTCATTACTCACATAATTCTGGTTGCTGCAGAAGGTATGTGGCACCTTGTATCACTATTTTATCACGACACACAGTATTCAAAATTGGGATGATTTACAAATTTACTTTGGTGTGATATTCCACCAAACAAGGCACCACACCCAGGCCCACATCACATCTAGCGCATTTATACACTGCGCCCTTTCTCTGGCCACAAGAAGAACACAGACAACAGGGCAGTTGGGTGGATAATTTCGCTGGCTAACGTTTGTTATTGCGACTCTCAAGTTGGAAAACATTTTTTTATTCTGACTCTGATGTTGGCAATCAGAATTTCACTGATGGCTTCTTCCTCAAATTTGATTTTTTTCCCAGCCATTGCAGTAGACACCTACAACAGTCTGCCTTATTTACACTCCTCTGCATGACTTGGCACAGTTGAAGTAACCCAATGCCACTAAGATATGAACATCTTCTACACACAACAAAACAGATCTAAAGCTACAATGTGACTGGTGTGAAAATTCCAGCTATTCGAGGGTGCCCAAGACGTTTTTAGTAGACTGACGGCTGTTTGTTGCATGTCACTACCCCACAACCCCTACAGATTACCCCAGCACTACAAGAGGCACATCTGTGGCTGAAAACATTGATCTTTGTGGATATCTCTGATTTTTGAGCATTAGTTTTGTCTGAATTATATGGGTACAGTATGCCACTGACAACTTTTTTGGACAACAACTAGAGTTCAATTCATAGGCCATTGTTGATATTTACACCCACAGTGAACTGCAGGGTGAGCGATAAACAAGGCGAGCTGTCTTGAACAGCATTACTCACTGAAATAACTGCGCAGTTGCTGTGTGTTGACATAAGAATCAGGGTATTTGGAGGGGTTTAGGAAGTGGAGGGAGTCCATTCTGGCTACACAGAGAAACCCTGACCGTCAAGGTTCCTGCAGCATACCAAAACACAGCAGTATTTCAGATAGGAGTGAACAAAATTCCTTAAAAATTTGACACTGTTTGCAACATCTTTAGAAGTCATTTGGTGTTAGAAGGTTAAACAGACACTACTTTCCTTGGAGGCTATCTTGTTGTGTTGTTTCTTTCAAGAAGTAGATTAAGGGTTTCCTAAGATCTACTTGGGGAAAAGCCATCCTCCCTGTTTATGTTCTTTGGGTGCAGTTCACTTGGTAGTGCTTCCCTCATGAGCTGGTCCATGCATCCCAATTTTGTGGACAGGATTCTGGTGCTATTGAGCCAGATCCGGTGGCCACAGCCAATGTTGTGTTCTGACAATGCTGACTTCTGTGGCTGGTGTAGTCAGACGTGGTGGTGGTGTTTCCTGATCCTGGTCTAGGTGGATTTACCAGTCTGTCCAATATATACTTTGCTGCACTCATATGGAATAATATATATGCCTGGAGATTTTAAGCCCAGGTTGTCTTTGACAGGATGTAGCATTCTAGAAGTTATCCTAGGTGGCAGGCCAATGGTCTTGATCTTATTTTTTGATAGCATTCTGCTGATGCAGTTGCAGTGCTCTGGGGCATGGCTGGGTAGGCGAATGTTGTGTGTTGATCTCTCAGTGGTCTGATCTACTGGGGTGGATATAGAATACACTGGATTTTTTTTTTTTTTTGGCTATGTCTGTTGTTAGGCAAGGTAGACTGGAGTGTATTAACCTTTTGGCGCCGGAATTATTTTTTTAATTTTAGCACACCCTGTATCTAACATGTGCCTACTCCAGGCACCCCCTCTGTTCGATTTCTGAAACAAACTGCATTTTGAAGAGGAAAAAACGGAGAGTATATACCATGTTTAAAATATTCAGTACCTATATTTGTTGAATAAATATATTAAATGCAACATTTAGAGGTTAGCTG
>Ga0123355_10020217_pt1 | contig 10625 bp, 9 predicted proteins | sample TergutEmb28metaG_3_FD_89872 | JGI IMG/M metagenome (GOLD analysis project Ga0123355, IMG submission 89872) | Embiratermes neotenicus P1 segment gut microbial communities from Petit-Saut dam, French Guiana - Emb289 P1 | ecosystem: Host-associated > Arthropoda: Insects > Digestive system > Gut ... | reverse complement strand
GGGAAAGAGACCACTGGGGAGACCTAGGCGTAGATGGGTGGATAATATTAGGATGGATCTCCAGGAGGTGGGGTGTGGGTATATGGACTGGATTGGGCTGGCCCAGGATAGAGACAGGTGGCGAAGGCTTGTGAGTGCGGTAATGGACTTTCGGGTTCCGTGAAATACGGGGAATTTCTTGACTAGCTGCAAACCACTTAGCTTCTCAAGGACTCTGCACCATGGAGTAGGTAAGTAAGTAAGTAACATTTCACAGTTTTAATGACACTCTTCAAATATAAAATACGAAATCCCGGCATACCTAAACCTCTAACATATTTTATATTTATTCGTACTGAATTTTCGAAGCTTAATATTACAAGGCGGTTCAAATATGACCGGGACTGATTTGTGTGTAAACAAGCCGCATCAGTCCCGGTCATATTTGAACTACCTTGTACATGTTAGAAAATTAAAAATATGATAATTTAGAATCATCAGGATAGTAGGCAATATAATTGGTTAACGTATGTATTTGGTAAAAGCAGCAATGTTAAAGCCTCAACTATGCCTACATAATGTAAGGGAGATTAGAACAAGTTATCAGCACAATTAGAAGAAGGTGGCAGACCACTGGACTTGGTGAAAGCCCTCAATTGAATAAAAACCACTTTCGACTGCAGTTGTATATTAGCGGTCCATCAATCCTTACTAAAGCAAGTAGTGTTCATACCGTCAGTAAGGTATTTGCATGTTTCCAGATACAGCATGGCGTTGCGCCAGTTTCTAACAGGACAGAAAAGACTGAAATCCAAAAAGAATTCGCGAAACGAAATAAAAAACGAAGAGCGCACAGGTCATGTGCCGCTTTCTCTTCACGTGTTTGTTCAAGGTGCACATTGACATTTAATTAGCACATCAAGTAATGCACATACATAAAATGTTTTACATTGAAAGATTTAAAATCGCTCCAACATGCTTCGATCCTAAGGTCATCTTCAAGGAGCTACACTGTTCCTTGCTAAAGTCACATTTTTAAAAACACTCACTGATTAATTTCCTTATAATAACTTGGTGCTGTGGCAGCATGTCGTATTGTGTAGGTCGTATGCTGATGAGAATGTGTTTTGTTTTTTTGTTGTTTATTTTTAATTTTTTCTGTTTGTGAGGGTTCGTTGGGTTAATATATTTTGGTTTCTGTGATTCATGGTCTTGGTAATGATTATTTTCAATCTTACAGTGTTCTTCAATGTTAAGGCTTCTTTGATTTTTTTGTAATTTATTTATTTTTTCTGGTTTTTGGTGATTGATTTGTTCTTTGTTATTCTCAACAGCATATGACTTACACAATACGGTAAGCATAAACCTTGCTTCAATCCAGATAGCCTAATTATTTGTGTACAAAATTCAATTATTACTGCATTATTTTGACAATCTAATCTTACTATATTGTTTTGACAATCCACTTAATAAATATATTTCATATTACAGACATGCTGCCACAGCACCAAGTTAATATAAGGAAATTAATCAGTGAATGTTTTTAAAAATGTGACTTTAGCAAGGAACAGTGTAGCTCCCTGAAGATGATCATAGGATCGAAATATGTTGGAGCGATTTTAAATGCGTTAATGTAAAAATTTTATGTATGTGCATTAGATGGTGTGCTACTTAAATAACTCTACGAAATGCACGGTGCAATGATAAAGGTGTACAATGACATTAACTAGAATCTGCAGAACAGTAATGGGTCCGTGAAACACTGATTTCTATATCCGGGGTCATAATGAGTTATGAAGAATGTAATATTAGATAAGTTTTAATAGCCTTCGGAATATATTCAAATAATTCTGGAAACAGAGGAATTTTCTTTTAGTCTCTCTTTCTTGTAATCCGACTCCAGAGTAGAACAACTGTACACCCCTCATATAGCTGCTTTGGGGTTATCACATTTCAAAGAATATATATTTCAATGGAAGATAAAGAGAACTGCTGTAGGAACTTGTCTGCTTTGCGGATTTGAGGAACAGATGTATACAGAGACTGGTGTTCGACGAATAGGAAAATGGCGTCATCGGATAATCAGGGGGTTCTAAAGCAGTAGTGAAAACCTCGTGGGAAACAAACATGTGGTGCCATCTTATAGCAGGACGTCCTAAACCGAGGCTTACATTTCGACACCATATGATGAGCTGTTTACATGTAGCCACTTTCTCTTTGTTTGAGAGAAGATCGTATTTAATGTATTTTCAAACATTTCTCTCACCCATCTCCTTCCCACACACATCGATGCATCTCGCGCCTTGGCATTTCAACTATTGGTCTAACAACATGTAATGTAATCCTTCTACAGTTAATGTTGTTAAATTCTCCGTCCGTATAACTCCTTTCTTACCTCCACCCCTCTCTACCTTCATCTACTTATTTCTAATTCAGTTTGAATAAACTTACATTTCCTAAAATTGACACGAATTTTTAAATACGTAAGGCCGTGACCGATTCATTATTTTTTATATTCATGGGTCCGTGCATCGTGAATCGAATTTAATAATTTTCCAACAAGATGCGACTTGTTCAGTTTGTTACATTTCTGTAGGCAGCTCAACATGTTTCGGGTGTTGATAGCCATCATCAGCAGCTCGTACAATTATAAACACAGCTTCTGGTATTGACTAACCGGATCTACTACCATCCGCTCTCTTTGTTGAGTTGGAAATGATTCATGTGTGTCGTATGGTAGGTATTCACCTACCATACGACACACACAAATCAGTTCCAACTCAACAACGCGAGCGGATGGTAGTAGATCCGGTTATCAATATCAGAAACTGTGTTTATAGTTGTACGAGCTCCTGATGATGGGTGTCAACACCCGAAACATGTTGAGCTGCCTACAGAAATGTAACAAACTGAATAAGTCGCATCTTGTTGGAAAGTTATTGAATTTGATTCATTATTGTTACGTAACTCATCCCGGTGTTAACATCTGATACACCAATACATATGTCCATCAGACACAACTTATATTTTGATGTAAAGCCAAGAGCTATGTATTCCCGCTTCCAGTAAACTGTCATTAGGCTGTACAGGAATTTAAAAGAGCGTAAATGTACAGCACCGTATGCAAAGTAATTTTGTATACGCTGCTGTAAAATTGACAATAGCTCAAAGCTGAAATATGTAGCTATTGGTTTTGTATAAAAAATTGTGCTTGATGGAAATGATTATTTATTCAGCAATGCCTGATTCGTTATACATAAACAATACAATAATATAAACAGCCAACTGGATGCAAAAATAACAGATTTTTATTGATAATTACAATCAGCTCAACATATTTCGGGCGATAATTTCGCCCATCCTCAGGAGCACCAGACTGTGGTATAATGCACCGGCGATGCTGCCTGCATGCAGCATCGCCGGTGTATTATACCACAAGCTGTAAACACAGTATAGTGCTCCTGAGGATGGGCGAAATTATCGCCCGAAACATGTTGAGCTGATGGAAATTATTAATAAAATTATTATTGTTGCATCTAGTTGGCTGTTTATATTATTGTATCAACGACGCACGGTCACACAAACATAAAAAATACATAAATAATATTGAGCATTGCACTGCACTAGAGGGTAAGTCCTGGACGACTTTTCAAAGTAATTTTGAATTTTGAATAATCCATAACCTTGCATTGAGCAGTTACATATGGCAACGAAACCAACAAATGAACATAAATGTATAAGAGTATCTTATATCATAAACGTAGTATTCCTCCCATATGCTTCGGCCACTCTTGAGGCCATTCTCAGGGAGGTGGAATTCAAATTTTCGCCGTGTCTAAATATAATCATAAATGCCTCAAAGACCTTTAGGGAGTTGAACTTACCCCTGTATTCATTCTACTGGTTAGTCATTATAGGGATATGAATTGTTATTACTGTTTTATTTTTAACTGGTATAACCCTTTACACGCCGAACTAAATCCCATCTGCCATTTACTGGAATTATAAGGATCTCACCATATTCTCCACTTTAGCAGGATAAGGGAAAATGTCTGTTGACTTTTCAGCTAGAAATTTTGGCATTCCTCATGCACAGGTATAATTTCTACACACATCATTTCCATTGATCCGATCTTACATATTCGATGGCTTCACAATTTCACTGGATGTAGGCACGTAATGAATTTGAAAATTTCTTGAAACACGGCTTGACAGAATAATAAGCCAAAAATCGACAATATTCCAGGCTGCAATACCGGCTTAAGCATAAGTACTTCTCATCTGCTTCATGGCGACAGAATATTTTTAGCATTCACTGCCAACTAGGGCACATATCTGTAAATGTAATAAACACTTGACACATGGAGAAGAATGAAGTTGGGATTTCAACACTTAAGCCTCTATGTATTTGTAATGATAGTGGAGACAGGCAGGATATAAAGCGATAAGTCTCTAATATTAGGCGATCCGACACCAGAAACTTGTACACTTTAAGCTCACGGCACGTACTGGGTAAGTAATGATTTTCTAAAATATGGCGATAATGAGAACCAGTAACTAAATTTATTCAAAATCGACAAACATTTAGTATGATTGTTCTTATTTCGAATTGGTCAATTTATAGAATTCGTCTATCATCTCGTGTTAAAAAAAAGTGTAAAGGAAACTGACAGAACACCAAGTTTCGCAGACAGGATCATTCTGCACTAGCAGGTTAAACAGTAAGTTGGTGCAGACTTAGTTGGACCAAAAAGACAAAGTTATTCCAACGTTTAGACATTTATAACGAGCACAACTGTGTAAGTGCTGACCGTTATTTTACCGTGAGGATGTCCACTAAAGGTAATGTCTTATTAATTGTTTTTTACTTTAAACAATTTATTACCCAACTAATGCACAACATATAATATGTAGATACAATTAAACTTATAAAATATTTAAAATTGCTCCAACATGTTTCTGGTCACAGAGGATCCATCATCAGGGAGACTTGTACAGTGCTTGGGTATAAATTACAAGGATGATTCTCTCGTGTCCGTTGACATGGACAATGTCGGTGTTATGGCAGCATATTCTGACCCTTTGTGCGCGTGTGTAGTTCACTGCATATGAAGGCACAATGAACTACACACACGCACAACGGGTCAGAATATGCTGCCATAACACCGACCTTGTCTATGTCAACGGACAAGATAGAATCATTCTTGTAATTTTTAGCCAAGCACTGTACAAAGCTCCCTGATGATGGATCCTCTGTGATCCGAAACATGTTGAAGCAATTTTAAATATTTTATAATTTTAATTGTATCTATATATTGTATATTGTGCATTAGTTGGATAATAAAGTGTTTAATTATCATTGATGCATGGTGCAAATATGAAAATTGTTTATTACTTTGTTTAACAAGAGACCGTAGAGGAAAACCGCGAAATGGGACGAGTCGACAGGCAAGGTATCATCTTCAGACATTACAGACTCTCCCTTGTTGTTTAAGACTCAGCAGTTACTAATCTCTTTTACGTAAAAAAAGAGCCGGTATACTCAACATCGTGCCGTATTTCGTGTATATTAAGGCAACCAACGATTTGTGGGGAGAACATTCTCATTCTACGAGACAGGATACAAAGCTTCATTACATCGAAACAGACGGACAGGGTCACCTCTCTGTCCATATGAGACGTCCACTCTAAATTCCAAATTATCTGCACGAACAGAATATAAAGGTAAAGTGATCCCGTTACAGGCCCGGTGTGGCCCAAAGGGTGGGTACAGGTATAGCTCTACTCTTCCATGACCGCGGCACTAGAAAGGGGTGCGCGGTCAGCAGTACGCCCCGGCCTCACTTTATCCCCGTGAAAGACCCGGTACCTATTTTACAGAGGGCTGGGTGGGTCCCAGGGCCGGTCTGGAAGGGCGGAAAATCTCGTCCCCAAAGGAATTCGATCCCGGACCGTCCAGCCCGTAGTCAGTCGTTATAAAGACTGAGCTACCGGACCCACACACGAACAGAACAAAACAGCTTACATAAACATAAAACTTAAACTTTACTACAAGATCTCACGTCACGTCGCAGCCATTGTTCTCAAATAACAATTCTGTCCTTCTTCGTTAGCACAAACAGTAACACTATTTTCTAAATCAGCAAGTAACTGCTGGATAATTATGATTTCTAAATTAATGAACGCTATGTCGTTAGCATACAGCCGCCCGTTTCTACTAATTACAAATTACAAGAGTAACAATGTGGAGCAGTGAGCAGCTTTTGTTAACCATTACGAATGGCAGTGGCTGTTAGTGTCCAGCAACACGAAGTGCGCCAAATTATTGCGCACTGTGAATGACGTCAGCAACAATCATTCTTAAAACTACCACATTATTCTCAGTTATAATTGTTACTTTACATTAAGTTTGAGCCTATACATATATATATATATATATATATATATATATATACATAAATATACGTGTGTGTGTGTGTGTGTGAGAGTGTGTGTGTGTGTGTATGTGTGGTGTGTGTGTGTGGTGTGAGTGTGTGTGTGTGAGTGTGTGTGTGTGTGATTGTGTGTGTGTGTGTGTTTATACGTATATTCAAATAGAGTTCAGTGTAAAATATGGCACACCTTATAAAATATACGTGCACATAAAATTTACAGAATTCCTTTGAAATATTTTCAAATATTTTGAGTATTTAATAAAATGAAAAGGAGAGACCTTCTAGGCTATTTGAAGTGTGATAAGGTTTGAGACAATGTACTGTATATGAAAGAAATATAAATTACAATAATTATCAATAAATATGAAATAAAGTGAAAAGCCAACTTGTTGCAACAAGGTAATAGTATTGGTGTATTCTTAGCTCGATATGTTTCGGGTACATACGTCCATCGTCAGGAACATTAGATGTTCATTTGCAGCATATGGTTTTCTGCACCGAGTTTTTGGATGGGTGGTGGTCTTGAGAGCCGCTGCGTAGGTAGTATGTACAGTGCGGATGGTGCCATGCACCATCCGCACTGTACATACTACCTACGCAGCGGCTCTCAAGACCACCACCCATCCAAAAACTCGGTGCAGAAAACCATATGCTGCAAATGAACATCTAATGTTCCTGATGATGGACGTATATACCCGAACCATGTCCAGCTAAGAATAAACCATTACTATCACCTAGTTGCAACAAGTTGGCATTTCACTTTATTTCATGAGGAAGATGTACGGTCAAACAGTCCTCAAATTTTGAATAAATATGTTTAGGTGACTAAAGCCTAAACCAAGCGGTAGGGGAAAGTGTGCTCGATACGACGTAAATAACTTTTCATCGATCACAGTGACTTGCCATATCATGGGCATATTCTCTGTGTTACTACAAGAGCACGGGAATGGTGTATTCGAGTCCCACTCGACGTATGGGTGTGTTTCGTCCGTGTTTCTAGAATCCTGTGCCGTCTGATTATCTGCGACGGGCCGAGTTCTCCTCCGGGTTACTTTCCAAACGTTTACAAACACTATTCAGAAACCTATGGGATGTCCTAGTAATCAATGACCAGCAGCGCCTCAGAAATATACGGATGGGATTTTTAATTCATCTTTCCACAGCCGTTAATTTTAAGGTCTGACATTTTCAAAACGTGTAATGCTCCATGTCGATAACGATTGTTTGTAAAGTAAGGGGGAACTCCTCGACCCGCCCCTGTCCAATTTAATAGGTTCATGCTTTCGTTTTAAAACAGCGATCATCCAATGCAGCTATTACTTATTAGTGTGGTGATAATGGAAGCTTGGTCTTCGTCTGATAATTAGAATATATTGCTCAGCTCTAACGTAATAGGAGACAAAATTCCGGCAACAATAAAAGTGTTTCCCTGTTATTTGGAATATAAAAAATGAGAATGACCTGGGAAATGGAAATGAAAGTGAAAGTCAGAAAACTTATGCAGAATATTGACAGTGGAATACAGTACGTTTGAAAAGTATGTTTCCATAAGAAGAGACTTGGAAACGTAGGTCGCCATTTTCTTCTTCTTCCCCTCTTTATAGGTTTGCACTTTTCTTCCTCCTTCTTCGAATTTGTCCCCGATCTTTCGTCTTATCTGTGTTCTCCTCCGCTCTTCTTCTGCTTACGCTTCATCTCCAATTTCTAGTAGCTGCTTGACTCATCTTTCCACTGGTCATATCCTGATGTGGAGTATTTAGTTCTCTCTTAATCTCTCTGTCTCTATCTCTCACACACACAAACACACACAAGCACACGCTCACGCCCATACATACACACACCCCCACACACACATACACAATCGCACACACGCACACACGCACACGCACCCACGCACACACACGCACACGCACGCACACGCACACACAGGCACACAAACACACATGCACACACACGCACACACGCACACAAACACATGCACACACACAGACACACGCCCACGTACACACGCACATACACGCACACACACACATGCACACGCACAGGCACACGCACACGCACATGCACACACAAAACGCACACGCACAAACGCACACGCACACACGCACGCACATACACACGTACACGCACAGGCACACACACAAACGCACACATGAACACGCACACACGAACTCACACGCACGCACACGCACACGCACGGACACACGCACGCACACACATGCAAAGCATAGACACACGCACACGTACACACGCACACGCAGAGGCACATGCACACGCACACACATATGCGCGCACGCAACGGCATACGCACTCACTCACAAACGCACGCACGCACACGCACACACACAGGCACACATGCACACACGCACACACACGCGCGCACACGCACACGCGCCCACGCGAACACACGTACAAGCGCGCATGCGCGCACGCACAGACATGCACACACGCACGCGCAGACGCACACACACGCACAGACGCACACACACAAGCACACACGCACAAGCACAGGCACTCACACTCGAACACACATGGACGCACACACGCGCACACACGCACACGCACATACACGCACATGCACAGACACGCACACACACACGCACACACACACACACACGCACACACACACACACACACACACACGAACACACACACGCACACAAACACAACGCACACATGCACACACATGAACACGCACACACGCACGTACACACATACGCACGCACACACGCACACGCATAGACACACCCACACGAACACGCACACACATTAATACACACTCGCGCGCGCACAGGCATACGAACACACACGCACGCATCATGCACGCACACTCACACAGGCACACGTGCGCGCACACACACACACACACATATGCGCACACACACCCACACGCGCGCGCACATACGCACACACGCGCGCGCGAACAGTCATACGCACACACACACACACACACACGCACAAACGCACACACGCACACGCACTTACACGCACGCACACAGGCATACACACAGGCAACACACACGCGCGCGCACACACACGCACACATACAAGCATACGCGCGCACACACATACACACACGCACACACATACGCACACGCGCGCCCGCACATGCACGCACACACGCACATGCGCGCACAGGCATACGCACACGCGCACACGCACGCACACACACACAACATAAACATTGTTATACTAATGCTTTATCAATTCTATCATTCCTTCTGTTTCTTTATCTTTTTTTAGTGACAAGTTTGTTTCAAAGTCCCATTCTGAGATTATCTAAACTCTTTCTTCGACCCACTTTTATAGACAGTTATTTTGAATTTTTAGAGCAATATTTATTTCCATTTAAAAATATCATTATTTTGTCTAAAATGATGTCCTACTATTATTTTACAATAAATGTTAATAACAACTATTGTTGTGCTGCCCACACATCTGCTTCAAGGGATCAGAAGTGCATTCTATAAGGTTTGCAAACAAAATGATTCATTTACTTCTTCTTCAATGATACGTCCTCTAAATTGGATCTTTACACAGGAAGCTGAAAATACAACATGGAATATGACATGCTTTGTTTACAGTAAAACATAGAGTTCGACATTTGCATTCCAAAATGTGGGCTAAATTCTACACAATCTGTAGTTTTATTTTCGACGAAAGATCGATGTCTAACTCTAATCCAAATCAAATTTCATCTGTAATTATAATTTCCCAGAGTAGTCTGCTACACAAACTACAGAAGTAGAAACCGGAAACCATTTTCTTCTCTCGGAGAATAAGGGATAGCCTCATTTTCGAATGTACAATAATTTTCCCTCTCCCCTTCATCCCCTTCACCACAATCCTTTCTGCTCTCCTTCAAATCTTCCAATAAATTACATTTGTAGAGGAGTGTGTATTGTTTCCTAGCGAGGGAACGGTTATGAATCCTAGCATTATGTGTGTGTAAGTCAGAATGTGGCTGGGTTTTAACTTGGTACAAAGAGATATGCCGGACCATGTGAAAGCTAGAGTGACATTAGGTTCACCGGCGGCAGTGGTGCTGGTAGGGCAACGGTAGGTCAGCTGGTGTTTTAAAGTTAAAATTATGTATGTATGTATGTATGTATGTATGTATGTATGTGTGTATGTATGTATGTATGTATGTATGTATGTATGTATGTATGTATGTATGTATGTATGTATGTATGTATGTATGTATGTATGTAT
>Ga0123355_10020216_pt1 | contig 10625 bp, 8 predicted proteins | sample TergutEmb28metaG_3_FD_89872 | JGI IMG/M metagenome (GOLD analysis project Ga0123355, IMG submission 89872) | Embiratermes neotenicus P1 segment gut microbial communities from Petit-Saut dam, French Guiana - Emb289 P1 | ecosystem: Host-associated > Arthropoda: Insects > Digestive system > Gut ... | reverse complement strand
GGTAATTCAACAGAATAGTTGCAAGCTCCTGATGATGGATATATTAATGTCCGAAACATGTTGAGCACATAAGAAGTGAAATAAAATAGCAAGTGACATCAAGTTGGTCTTTTATTCTTCAACGAAAAATTATGTTTGATATTTTCACCAAAAAAAGATATTTAGGATGAGAAATTAACTGTGTACGTTTCGCTTATAAATACATGCAAAAGCAACGACCCCAAAACAGATAACTGTGGAACATTGGGTACTAAAACTGGAGACTAAGGATACCAGAAATTCCAAGAACAAAATATCTGCAGGTTATGCACCTACAAAACCAGTCAACGTGACCACTTTAAGTCCAAGAGGGACTGATTTTATGTAAGAATATGTGTACGAGGTCCAAGGCACTGCCAGTTAAAAATATGTGACATTAACTTGACGCTCGTTGCTAACTGAAGGGATCGTACATTCAGATGTCATAGAAGAGCTTACAGCTAGCGGAAACATGATTATAACTCACAAGTTTGGAAAGTTTGGAAAATTTATTAAGAAGCGAAATTGGGCAGCAGTCACTAATTGAGGCATTCTTTCCTTTCTGCATGAGCACAATTGCTGCTTGCTTTCAAAGAGAAAGAAACATCTTCTGAGAAAGGCGGATGTAGTTCGCCCAAAGAACACAAATAACAACACAACCATTTGTAACAAAACCGGGAATAGCATCAAGTTCGACGGACTGAGGCGATTTTAGTCTTTTAGTTACTCTCTGCTTTTCGGAATCAGTAACAGGAGCTAGGTCTAAAGAATGAAAGCAAAAGGTGTCGAGGGAATTAGTGAGGGTACAAAGGAAAGAAAGCCGGTCCAAATGGCTGCGCGGTCTAAGGCGTAGGTCTGCGGCCGCTCGCCTGCTGAGATCGTGGGTTCGAAACCAGTCTTATGCCGGTTAGCGGTAGAGGACAACACGACCGGTTGGTGGTACAGCCGTAACAGCTTATGGCAGAAACTGGGTATCGAAACCATGACTTCTAGCTTCACGACCTCTACTTACTCTGTCTCCACCAAGCGGAAAGAAGCTTTCACTGAAGAACTGTGCTCAGTTTTCTCTCGTCGGTCGGTCGTGACGACGCAGGAGGAGCATCATGTGACTCGTTTCGGGCATTCCGAAGGAGGCGTGGAAATAGAAGAGGTATTTGATGTATTCGTAGCGACGCAAAACTTCCCTGCAGATACCGTTGATGCCATCTCTCTGAAGAATGGAGACCTCGTGGAGGTTCTACATACGGGGCCTGAGCCAGTCAAGTGAATTGGATTTTATTTTATATGCCTATACCATAGAGACTCTCGCCCTAGCAGAGATTTTTGAGGGACGTTCATCATCATTTCATCAGACATCATGATGACGTTCTAGGCTTCGTTCTATTTGAGACTGCACATTTTCTTCTTTCGTAGCACCACGTGGCTTTTGACTTACTGTAAATATATTGCTGAAGCCACTCGAGTCGGACTGTTGGTAACACTTCTGTGAAATTGTTGTGGTGCTGAGGCTTTTCACAAGTGAATAAACTGATTTGTATAAATTTAGTTAGCGTTGTCAAGAATTGTTTTGTTTGTTTGTTACAGTGCTTGTTAGGTTTTTATTTTTTTTTCCAGTGAACATTATTGGACATCTGTATAATAACAGCTTTTGCATAATAAGTAATCTGTCATATTTTGATTCATGTTTCTGATGTTACTGTTTGTAGTGTTTATTGGGAATTACATGTCAGAACTGTCATTGTTTTCCTGGATTTTTTTAAATTTTCCTTCCCAGTAAGCATTTGCAGGGAGTATTTTTATGTAATGTTTTATTGGCTATTTCGTCACATCTTGTTTGTTGTGGGTTTATTTGGAATTGCACCTCATTTGGAACATTCTTACAATTTCCCTTCACTGTCTTGTAACTCTGCTTTCTTGTGCTCTGTAATTCAATGTGACACGATCTGTGCTTTTATTGCGTCCGTGATTACCACACATACACACACACACACACACACACACACACATACACACACACACACACATACACAAACACACACATACACACACACACACACACGGGCATACACATACACACGCACACTTAGTAATTCCTTATTTCATATCCTTTTGTCTTGAACTCAACGACCTGGTCTCCTTAAAAATCAACTTACTTTGACCCATACACTAGAATAATTTTGGCATGCTTTCTTTAGTTTTATAAGGAACTGGGGTTCATGCCCCTTCCAGCAACTTTTTAAGAAGCGCTAATTTCCGACGTCGTTGGAGGTCGCCGTATCAACTTGGCTACAGTCTCGTTTTGCAGGAACACGTGTTGTGGGGATGACGTCACTTAGTTTAAGCGTTTTAAATCGAGTAAAAGAGACATCTTTAAGCTATTGTAAGTCTGTCGTGGCTGATACTGTGCCAAGGTCCCGCGACCACCAGATTCCGAGGACACATTTGAGTCACGCGTGATACCACCACCGTCCAAATAAAAGATGTAAATTTACAAAACACAGTCCACAGGGATTGTGTCCACTGTTCAGTTTCCATGTGTCAAGTGGCTGACGGTTTTCTTTTAGAACTTTGGAGTTACACAACAGGCACTTTAAAACGGGCCATAACCGTTGCTTTCCACATTCACGCTGTTCCACGAATCATAACGATGCCACACAGCGTTGCGTAATTTCGGCAGTTGATTCAAGATGGAATAACCAGCCAAGAAGAAATGGAGAGGGAGAGAGAGTCCTGGCAGCTGCCTTTCGCAGAGGAATGAAAGTGTCGACACAAACCCCTGATTAAGCCTGCTGGCCGAAGAACAGCTATTCAGGGAATGTAGCAAGCTTCAGAAGGTTCATCTGATTGGCGAGAGACACCCGTCACTGTCTCGCCCAGGTCATCTTTTATCCTGACTCGAAATTTTATGGGTTTCCTGAGCCCTTCAACGTGAATGTGGTGGGGTAGTACCCCTAAAATAGGCCACGAACCCTTGTTCTAGCTTTCCTCCTTTCAGCAGTTAATAACCACCCTACCATAATCTTCGTCGCTGCAACCCACAGCAGCAGGTACAGTTTATTTGAACAACTTCGGATTTAAACCAGGTTTCTCACTTTTAAACACCTAACAGGTTTGGGTAAAATTTCAGGCTAAATACAAAGCAGCGTGGCACATGGAAGTCGTGGAACTATAGCTCCCTGTATTCTGTACCGCGATTGCAAAGGTCAGTTACGCAGTAATCGCCACATCCGAAGACAACCAACTGTGCCCTAAACTGAATCGAACCCCCATCATCAGTCATGTTATTGTCTGAGCTAATGAACGTGTGTCCTGGTTGCACTTGGTAGTAGCAAGCGAGGCGAGTCGCAGCTGAAGTTTATTGAACCTGGCGATGTTATTTTGGTCACGACGAACGGTTATGAATGCGTTGCCTCGCCTCATGCATCTTTTTTGTCCAGGTGCTGTAACCCTCGCTGAACACACCAAAACACTGTAGCATTAATCTTACGAATCTTGCACGCCAGTATACATACATATATATATATATACACACACACACACACACACACAAAACTCCTTTCCCAGAACCCGCAGTAACTAAAATAAAAAAAAGAGACACTGATATGTCTTGAAGACGAGACCGCAGAGAGGAAGGATCAGGCAAGCCAACTTAACAGCGTGAAAACTGCATTGCGAATACAAACACGACGGCGAGATACTGCCAAGTGTTAGGGAAAAGACTAAAAAAGATTAACACAAAGGCTTACTGTTTCTTTTTAATTTTTATGTTCTGTCGTGATGGAAGAGCGGGGGCCCCACTGTCAATAGCCCGGATGAAAGATGATTGACTGTAGAATATTGCTGGAATGATTATTGACAGGCGCAAATCGAAATGCTCTTGGAATGACCTCACCCTTGCCACTTTGTCTCAGTCCATGTTGGGATTAACCCTTTGACGTCTAACGACCACTATAGTTGTCGTGCCGCACCGCTGACCTCTAAACGTTGCATTTTATATATTCATTCAACAAATACAGGTACTGAATATTTTAAACATGGTATATACTCTCCGTTTTTTCCTCCCTTCAAAACGCAGTTTGTTTCATAATTGTAACATATTTGTTTCCTGTTTTATTCACATTTTATATACAGGGTGTGCTAAAATTAAAAAAAAAAATAATTCCGGCGCCAAAAGGCTAAACCAGGGATTCCATTGTGAGAAGCCGGCAACTGATCGCCTGAACTGTGGCATGACCAAGGACGTGCTTACCAAGTAGACTGCTTCTTACTTATCTCTTAGATTACGCCATCAGGAAGGTTTCTAACTTAGTAGCCTAAATCAGAAGGTTGTGTTTGCTGGTTGGGAGATAAGCAGTAGGCCTACAGAATAAGGCGGAAATTTCGCATCTAACAAGTAAAAATATGGTTGAGATATAAATGCTGATGTAGCTGGAAGTAAACAGGCTGGTGCGAGCATGAGGCGGAAGGAAAACGGGCGACAGACTCTGCACTAAAAATTATTAAGAATGTTTTGAAACTTCAACTGAAAACATAACCATCAAATAGAAATAAAGTTTTCGATGATTTTACATTCATAGTTCTGTGCATCATTAATATATTCTTGGAATACAACCAACAAGCTGAAACGTTTCTCATATTTAATTATTTCTGTAAGACGCTGTACATGTTTCAGACGGGTTTTCCGTCCATCATCAGGAGCACAAAACTGCACATATATCGTTAGGCATTTGTCAGACCGTTACTGCTACCTGCTGCTAGCCTGACCCATGTAGAGCGTCTTGCAGAAAAAAATAAATTTGAGAAATGTTGCATCTTGTTGGTTGAATTCTGAGAATTTTCCAATGATGTTAGGCTACCCACGTTGTATTATTATTATTATTATTATTATTATTATTATTTCGTCCACATTTCTTACTCCACAGCATTGTAAATGGGTTCCAAACAGTACGGGTCTCCTTGACCAAACACTTCTTATTCACTGATTTGCCAAAACCTTTTTCACTATACGGCATGTATTAAGTGTTGGTGCTTTCTGTATTAGACTGTATACCAGGGCGAAGGTTAAACAGTTTTAAATTTTCTTGCACTTTGTTTGGAATAATACCCGTTTTTCATAGTACTAGTTATATTATATAAGTTGTTTTCAGTTGTCATATTTATTATAAGCTCTTCTTGTAAGTCTGTATACTTCTGGAGCTTATCAGTGATCCGTATTATTATTATTATTATTATTATTATTATTATTATTGCAAAGTTTTTATTTTCCGTATGTTTAGCTCAATCCGAAATATAAAGCAGAATACAACCCGAAAATAGGATATACAGAACAGTTGTGTCATTTATTTTGTATGGGTGTAAGCATTTGATTTTGAAAGGATCTGCATTACAAGTGCTTGAAGAAAAAGCACTCAAGAAGGTATCTGGACCCAGTACAGATGAAATAAATGAGCCGCCTACGGATGGCCTGTTACGTGACAGTGAACTTCATGGCGTACGCAGGTTGCTTAGTATTGTTAGAATAGTGACGTCTAGTGGGCTAGACACATGTCTAGGTTAGAGGAGAAAAGAAATGCGTGTAGAATTGTGGTGAGAAATCCTCTTGGTAAATGCTCGCCTGAGAGACCACGGAAGAGATCCGAAGGTACAACAATGTGGGTCTCTGGGTAGTTGCGTTTCATTGTAGGATGTCGCTGAATTTAGATCAAGGTCTAGTTTCATGGCCGACTTTGGGACTGGCGGATGTTGAACCTTTGAATGCAGCTACCAGCTCGTTTACTGCGTTCTTAACGCGTGTTTACGTCATAAAGCACTGACAGTTTCCTGAGACTAAGGGAAGTGAAGGATCATTGGAGTGACAACGGTATTTACGTATAGAGAAACAGCCGCTCGTCCTATTAGTGCCCCTCGCCATGGTGAGTGGTGACAAAGGGGTAAACATCCAGGAGTTGCTGGTGACGCGACGCAGTCTGTGCCTTCACACACACACACAACAGCTTTCTTGTGTTTCTTCTCACGAAACGTTCATTTTAACGGCTTGGTTACTGTTCCATTGTGGTTATGTAAATAAATAGAAACCGTGTAGAATGTAGGTCGGTTTCAGGCAGTGGCGCGGTATTCGTCTGTTCTCCATAAAGCCCTGACCGGCTCTGGGGCCCACCTAACTTACTTTTGAGTGGGTACACGGATCTCTCTTCCCGAGAGTAAAACGGCATGAGCGTGAAGTTGATAAGTTACATGATAATATGATGTTTATTTACTGCAACTGGGTTTCCACCCGGTAGCAATGGTCGGTAAATTTGTACAAAAAATAGGAAAGAAACAGCTATATACAGAAGGATAAACAATACAAAAACACAGAATACACAAAATAGAAAACGAACATACAAAACAAGGAAACAAACATAAAAAGAGTGTTAAAAACCATAAGTCGATTAATTAGAAAATAAAGTCGAATAATTAAAAAGTGACACGTCCATATATTTCCGTGGTTATAATTCGTGGAACTGCATCTCCACTAACCCCACATGCGTTCATGGTATTATAACTTTACATATTTTTACCTACAGTGCAGGAGACCGAGCCTCGATCGGACTGCTGCCACCAAGAAGAAATTTCCGATCTGATGCTAGGGATATTTCCACGGTGTGATCCCCTAATTAAGTTTTAAAACACTTTTGTAGCTGTGATCCGAGAGCAATGTTTGACTCCAACTGTTAGCACGGAGTGGGATATCTTACAATGACCTGACCCCCTAACCAAGCACTTCTGTCGCTGATCGTAAAGAAAACTGTGCTATAGAACAGACTGGTGCTCGAATCGGGTTGTGATATGAAAAATAAACTCGGCGCTGCTTGTGTAGACCGAGGGATGGTTTCAGAAGCTCTCGAAACTTTTCATGTCGTCCCGTCTGGTCACGGTTTGGATGAAGAGCAAAGGCTGTGAGGACAGTGGCACTAAACCTCTCACTCCTGTTTGTGTACTTTGTGGAACTTTTAAAGCTCTATGTATCTGCACATCGCACATGTCTGTCTGTGTGTCTGTCTGACTTGGCGGCGCTAAATTTATCGTCGGACAGAAATACGCTTTGGAGCTAAGAAGGAAATGCCGTATGTCACGCAGTAGATGCGAATAAGTTCCGGGTGTTTGTGTGTCACGTGATCATTCGAATGACTCATACTGTTTGCGTTTGAGGTTCCGGTTCGAGTCTTGGAGATGCGAGCAGTTAATTTGACCGCAGAAATTCATCATTTTCTCGAGTCACGCCGGACCACTGCCGGGGTCATTGCTTTAACTGGGTACTTACGCTCTTGCCCATTCCCATCCACCGTACACCACCTGGCGATTCAACGCCTTAGTTGCTAAATTGCTTCTGCCCCAGCTCAGCATCACTATGTCGCCCCTGAAACAGCCGATTGGTCTCCGGTGCCGGAGTGAGGTTTTAAGACAATAGTGGATAACGATAAGGAACTGTGTAACGCAACTAAAGATGTCTCGTTAAAACTTGAAGGTGTATGGCGTTGAATGCATTACTTTGATAGCATGGAAGTGGTCATGGCCCCTTGTAAGACGTGTGTGTTCCAGTAACAAAAGAAGCTACGTAGTGTTTAGTCACCTTATTGGTCGAGCAATGCAGATGCAGTGATTCTTTCGTAGTCAGTATATTTGGACTGTTTAATCTTTAAAATAAAGGGAGAGCTGTATCGTGTGTCACTTAGATTCTGTATGCATTCATGTTCTGTACAGTGACCTGATGACAACCTATACTGGAGGTCCAAGCTAAATACCAAATAAATAGTCGCAAAAGTGAGTTGTGTGTGACTGAAAACATTATTATACATTTGACACTTCAAAACGATGAATTTCTTATTCGATTTGTGCGGTAAGGCGGTCGGAATGTGAAGCTGATTACTTGTCGCGGTCTTCTGGAGCGATTGTTAGGCACGGGGGCAGTTTTACCTTTTAGCTTCTTCTCTTGCAGACGGTTGCGATTGGACCCCGACCTGGACCTGGGTTTAGAAGTAGCGGCCCTGCTGGACAATTCCGCTGCTCTTCATAAGTTGGCCGTCCGGCCGCGCAGAAGGCATTTGGACTCAAGGCAACTGCAGCAGGAGACTCGGTGAGTTCAGCTGAATGCTGGGATAATGCTTTAAGTAGGCCACAACCTTCCCGGCTTATTCATATCACCATAAAACTGACTATTCTTTGTGACTTGCCAAATGCTCGGCCGGGGATAAAGCCTTAAACCTGAAGACTGATGATGTGATAATGTGCTGCCTGGTTAAGCATGTCGCAAGTTTGGAACAGTGGTAGAATGTTGATTAGCAGGGGAAAGGGAAGAAATTTCGGGCGAAAACTGCTCCACTGCCACTTCACCTGCCACGTATCTGACATGCGCGTTAAGACAATGTCTAACTGCCTGACCTATGGCATAGGCCAATCAATTAGGCCGTGCTCAGTTGATCGCCACATAAATTTATCAGTTTCAATAACATACTGAAGTAACTAAATAAAAATTGCTTCAGCCCAACATGGCAGCCGTAGGTCTTGATCAGCTTGGACACAGGGTTACGGGTTCGAAATCCTCTCGGGGTGTTGCAAAACGTACGCGATTTACTGCGTCTTCGGTACACAGGATGATAAACCTTACTACGGAACTTACTGAATTTCTAAGAGGTACTGCAATACATAAGTTCTGTGCATCCCACTGAGAAAGGTAGCAGATTGTCGACCGAAACACGTGTTTTGGGAAGAAACGTCAGAGTAAGGTTCCTGTGTTTGGTTGCTGGGCGATCGGTGCGTTGCGCATGATTCTTCGGGTTTCTTACAATGCTGGTGTTGAGTGGATCACGTTTATTATTTCTACATGTGGGTGCCGGAGACTGTATCGAGGCCACGGAGAGTCGCATCAGTCTATCTCATCCCCACTTCCCTCGAAATCTCACACTCATCCTCCAGCGTACATTCCTACGTCAAAATTCAGTGGTCTAGCCATTGTGTTAATACAACTGATGGTGATAGCTACTCTAACAACAAGCACTTAGTGCTGATTGAATTAGACCAGAGGGGGTTGGAGGGAAATATAGCGGTGGGAAGAGGAGGGCAGCCTAGAAACTGTAGGCATTCCTACCATCTTTGGGACCTTTTTCTTCTTATAACTTATAAATTTGTAACTGTTAAAACGGCGAAGTGTTCTGTGCACATTGTCCACTCGGTAATTTTCCACTCTTTGATAGCCCTCTAACATAATATGAGAGTTTTGCAGTATTACCGACAAATTTCTCGTGCAAAATGACACCCATCTATATGATCGTGTCGCCATATTAAATTTTACGCGGTAGTTGATATGGAATTCAGCGTCTTAGGTATCGGTTTCGTGTGACCTCAGTCTATTTGTACCATGTTTTATAAAATACGACCTTAAAAAAGTCAACCTTCATTGTGAATTTCGGCCGCAACACAGCTAGAGGGCATTAGGTAATGGTGTCAGTAGAAAGGCAGAAGTTCTTATAGCCGTCATGTTGGCAGTATCGATAGAATGGAATTAAGTTAAAGACCGGAATAAGCATCACTGACATTTGCCGATACAAAGCCCAATGAACATCCATCGTTCGGTTCAGTATTATGCCGGCGATACACGTTGCAGAATGCGTGTAACGGAATGTCCGTGCGGACTGAGCAGTTACCGAAACACTGGATCTCTGAGAATGTCCGCATGTGCAGAAAAATGTGTGAGCGATGGTTCGGCTATTGTGGGGTGTAACACCGTGTTTTGGGGCTTGTGGTTCCCGGCGTTTGGGATACTCGAAGCCGTAGCGTCGAATTTCGGAAGACCTACGTCCTCTGCCGCCACCGCTGTGAGAACGCCAAATATTTTCAACTTTGTGCACATTGTGATTCGATTCTACGCTCTTAAATTTTGCAGTAATATGTGTATCACATTGGACTAAAGACCACATATTCCGATTACGTGCTGGAATTTGAACGGAGATTCTGGTATAAAGAAACTGCAGTTTGATTCGCTGGCCTGGTGCCGGACAGACACGGAAATGTGGGTTTCCTTTAAAAGGAAACAGATCAAATCTAACGTCGTTTTAAGGGATACAGGACACGTACTGAGGTCTGATGGGATGTTTGGTTGACAGCTAATTCTGGGATCGGAACACGTTAGAAACGGGACAGCTGGCACACTGTCAGCCCAGATAATGCCTCATTAAAGGACCTTGCGTTCAAGCCAACTCGATTAATATCGCGATGCTGGCCTGACACGGACTGGAAGCGAACTTCGACCTGCATCAGTCAGTGTCAGAATTGCTAAGCTCTGAGGGAAGAAATTCTTCTGCCTGCTAACGACTGAAACAGTTGACTTCCCGACTTCAACTGTGGTTTTGTTTTGTAACCCTCTGTACATGATTGTGTAACCTGGAGTACCGAGAACGTAAACATGATTGTTTATTGTGACTGAGTTGGCTGAAGTGGTAAGGTTCGATGTGTATCAGACCGTGCATCATCTTGATAAATGAAGAATAAAATCCAAGTAGATGCCACTTATTTATTACTCTAATATGCTTATGTTAGGCTCAGCATGTTTCGGGCACCATTATGCCCAT
>Ga0123355_10020215_pt1 | contig 10625 bp, 7 predicted proteins | sample TergutEmb28metaG_3_FD_89872 | JGI IMG/M metagenome (GOLD analysis project Ga0123355, IMG submission 89872) | Embiratermes neotenicus P1 segment gut microbial communities from Petit-Saut dam, French Guiana - Emb289 P1 | ecosystem: Host-associated > Arthropoda: Insects > Digestive system > Gut ... | reverse complement strand
TTCATATGCCTTAGGTCCTAGTTTGCTTACCTTTAGGAGTTGCGAACGGCTAGAGAATTTCCCATTTTCTTCACGATAAGTTAGAATGTTTTTTGCAACGGATGAACTAATTCCCGCTACATATGATAGCAAACTGGGTGAGGCTGTATTAAGGTTAATTCCTACAGAATTTACACAGTCTTCTACTACGCCTGTTAGGGTAGTGCCAAGGCGTTTTTGGTTCATGTCGTGTTGATATTGTCCCACACCTATGCTTTTGGGGTCAATTTTAACAAGCTCTGCAAGAGGGTCTTGTAACCGCCTACCAATGGATACGGCACTGCGTAAAGCCACATCAAAGTCTGGAAATTCTTCTGCACCCAACTTTGAAGCAGAATACACAGAAGCACCCGCTTCATTGACTATAATATATTGGGCTTTTAAACCTGATTCTTTTAATAACTCTGCTACAACAATTTCTGTTTCGCGTGAGGCTGTGCCGTTTCCAATGGCAATTAGGTTAGCATTGTGGCGGTTGATTATGTCTTTTAAAATCTTCTTTGATGGAGTAGTATCTTTTGTGGTAGTGCAATAAACTATACCTGTTTCAAGAACTTTTCCTGTTTCGTCAACCACTGCCAACTTACAACCTGTACGATATCCAGGGTCAATTGCTAAAACAACATGGTCTTTAACAGGAGGTTGCATTAATAATTGGCGTAGATTTTCGGCAAATACACGAATTGCACCTTCTTCGGCTTGCTCTGTTAGATGTGTGCGCATTTCACGCTCTACGGCTGGGGCTGTAAGTCTTTTGTAGCTATCTAACAAGGCATTTTCCATAAATTCGAGGGTAAACGAATTGTTTTTGACAAATATTTTTTTAAGCTCTGAAAGAATTTTCTCTTCTGGGGCTTCTATATCCACCTTTAGGAATCCTTCGTTTTCGCCACGGTTAATTGCCAAAACCCTATGCCCAGCGATTTTTTTTATTGGTTCGTTAAAATCGAAATACATTTCATAAACTGTAGCTTTAGTTTCCGCTTCAGATTCTGTTTTAGGGTCGGTTTCTGCTTTTTTTGAACTTTTTGAAATGGTAGAAAGTATTATACCATTATCTAAGGTTAACTGACGGGTAACTGTTCTACATAATGGGTCATCTGATATTTTTTCCGCAATTATATCACTTGCGCCCGCCAAAGCCTCTGTTACTGTTTCAACGCCCATTTCTGTGTTTACGTATGGTGCGGCGGCTTCTTCTAGGCTAGTAGTAAGCTCTTGTGCCCAAATCATCTCTGCCAAAGGTGTTAAGCCTTTTTCCATTGCCATTGTTGCGCGGGTTCGTCTTTTAGGCTTAAACGGGCGGTATATATCTTCTACCTCTGTTAGGGTAATTGCCGCTGTTATTGAGGCGGCAAGCTCGTCTGTAAGGTTTCCTTGCTCTGTTAAAGTATTTCGCACTTGACTTTTACGCTCTTCCAAGTTACGCAAATATTTTAAACGGTCGTCAAACTCGCGTAGTCGTTGGTCATCTATTTCGCCTGTTAATTCTTTACGGTATCGCGCTATAAATGGAATTGTATTATCCGCGTCTATTAGTTCTACTGTGTTTTCCACCTGCCACTGGGCTAAGGTGAACTCTGTGGCTAGTGTTTTAAGTATATCCATATATCAAACTCTTTCATTTTTTTCTTTTTTTCTTTTTTTTATGGGGCGCTGCCCCAAACCCCGCAAGGGGATAAATCCCCTTGACCCCTATCCTGAAAAACGCATTCGCGTTTTTCTTGTCAAAAATTTCTTTGGGGGGGGTATTCATGTCTCAAATGTGTGATTCATGTTTCCAGCCTGCCCTGAACTTGATTCAGGGTTATTATGGGCTTGCCCCGCAATCTTTCTGTTTTCCTGTGGTCTCGTAGGGGACGCACCCCTGTGCGTCCCGCCTGTGGTTGCATCATTTGCGATTTGCGGAACGCGCAGGGGCGCGTCCCCTACATCAATGCTATACCACACAAATTTAGAAATATTCCTTTTATTTTGTGTTATTCTGATACTAAAATAGCACGTATAGGGCTACCATCACCATTTAAAAATTTAAGTGGTAATGCAGAAATTGTATATTCGCCCTCTGGCACATTGTTTAATACAAGCCCCTCTAAAATAGTAACCTCTGCGCTTAACAGAATGGTGTGAACTGGGAAAGTTGGGCTATTATGCTCGTCGATAGAGATATAATCAATGCCGATTGTTTTAATTTTTTTTGATACTAAATATTCGGCGGCTTCTGTGGTTAAAACAGTGTAGCCTCTTTTTAATTCACTCCTGTGCATATATTCAGATTGCCCAGTATCAAGTAGGATTATATCACCCTCTTGAATGTCCAGTGGCTCAAGGTCTTCTTTGGTGACATTGTGGTTAATGGGCAAACGAAATAACTTTGCTTTGCCATAAAAATGGTCTAGTGGCATATCTACACAGCTTTTACCGTCTTTTACAAAATGCAGAGGCATATCTGCATGTGTACCAGTGTGAACAGACATTTTAACACGGGTGATATTACATATGTCGCCCACGTTCATTTGTAACACCTGTCTTAAATCAAAAGGGTCGTTTTCGCTGTAAAATGGTAGTTCTGATGATACTGTTGCTGTAATATCATATATTTTCATTATTTTAGTCCTATTCTAATCATATTCCATGATAGGGGTTTTAATAAAGCTGTGATTCTATTGTCTTTTATGGTAGTTCCTGGTGCGGATTTTGGCACTACTGGAGAGTTGGCTTTTGTGTTTATTGCTTTAATATCATGACCTGTTAGTTCGCTATGCTCCAAAATGTTTGATATTTCAAAACCTTGCAATTCTGCTTCAAATTCCATGTTTTCGTCTTTGCTACGATTAACTGCAAATATTATGGCTTCATTTTTGTCTGGGTTGTAGATTATTACAGATTCAAGGTAAGGCACATCATTAAACTCTTCACAATTGTATGATGGAGAATTTATATTGTCACGCAAGACGATACCACGCCCATAAACTGCGGCTTGTTGGAATGGATAATAAGTTGTTTGTTTCCACACGTCACCATTTGGTTCTGTCATTATTGGAGCAATTACATTAACAAGTTGTGCCAAACATGCAATTTTTACCCTATCGCTATTTTTGAGTAAAGTAATTAACAAACAACCTACCAGTAGGGCATCCTCAAAGTTGTAGATATCCTCAAGAATTGGGGGTGCATGTTGCCATGGTTCATTTTTAGAATCTTTTGCATGAGAGTGATACCAGACATTCCATTCATCAAAAGATAAATTTAATGTTTTTTTGCTACGTTTTTTTGCCTTTACAAAATCACAAATGGATACAACGGATTTAATAAATCTATCCATATCAACTGATTTGGCTAAATAGCTGGGCAAGTCGTTTTTAGGGTTGCCATAATAACGATGTAAGGATAAATAATCCACATGGTCATAGGTATGATCTAAAATTTCAGCTTCCCAAGAGGCAAATGTGGGCATTTCACTACTAGAGCTGCCACATGCCACAAGTTCTATACTATCATCTACCCATTTCATTACCTTGGCGGCTTCTGTGGCAATGCGCCCATATTCTTCTGCTGTTTTGTAACCCATTTGCCAAAAGCCGTCTAACTCGTTGCCAAGACACCAAGTTTTTATTTTAAATGGCTCTTCTGCTCCGTTTTTGCGCCGCAAATCACTCCAATAAGTACCACTTGGATGATTACAATACTCTACAATGTTTCTTGCTGCGTCGATTCCTCTTGTGCCAAGGTTTATTGCCATATTAACTTCTGCATTAACTTCTTTTGCCCAATTGATAAACTCATGTAAACCAACTTCGTTGTTTTCAATTGTTTTCCATGCTAGGTCTAAACGTTTGGGGCGGTTTTCTCTTGCGCCAATGCCATCTTCCCAGTTGTATCCAGATACAAAGTTACCACCTGGATAACGAATAAATGGCACGTTTAATTCTTTTACAAGTGCTTTAACATCGTTTCTAAATCCTAATGAATCTGCTGTAGAATGGGTGGGTTCGTAGATTCCTGTGTATACACAACGCCCCAAATGCTCAACAAACGAGCCATAAATGCGGGGGTCAATCAAACTTATTTCAAAAAGTTTGTTTACTACCATTGTTGACTTCATAGATTTTTCTCCTTAACTATATTAGAGCCATTTTGCGGGACGTGCGGGGGCGCGTCCCCTACATCAATCAATCTTTCGTTTCACAAGTATAATCTTGATTGACGTTAATTGTATTATAACACAGCCTAATCTTTTGCACTTCCTAATTTAAACTCAGATATCATTTGTTGTAAAACCTCTGCTTGCTTGGATAATTCGTTGGTAGTTTCGGCATTGCGTGTGGTTATTTGTGTATCTGTTTTAATCATTCCACCAATATCTACAATAAGCTCTGTGATGTGTTTTATAACATTTTCCTGTTTTGTGGATGAATTAGTTATATCATTAATTACAGTGTCAATATTGGCAATTGCATCAACTATTTTTGTGAAGGCAATTGATGTATTTTCTGCAAGCTCCACACCAGAATTTACTTTTAAAATGGAGTTTTCTATCATTTCTGTGGAAGCTGTAACCGCCGCCGCGCTTTGTATGGCAAGGGTTCTAACTTCTTCTGCAACAACTGCAAAACCCTTACCATGTTCACCAGCGCGCACAGCTTCTACAGAGGCATTAAGTGCTAACATGTTTGTCTGGAATGCAATATCTTGAATGGTATTAATTACTTTTGCAATTGTGCTAGAACTCTCCTTAATTTCTTTCATTGCTTCAAGCATATCACCCATTTGGGAAGTTCCTTGTCTAGCATCATCTTTTGCCACGTGAGATAGGCGTGTTGCTTCATGGGCATGTTCTTTGTTTTGGCTAATTTCGCGGGTGATAAATCCAACTGAATTGTAAACTTCATCCAATGCTGTCACTTGCTTATTTAAACTGATTTGCATTTCTTGAACGCCTTCATCAATAATATTAGAGCCAATTTTTGTTTGGGTTGATGAATCATAAAGCTCTGAAAAAAAGCCATTCATGTTTTTTAAAATTCTGTTAATTGATGATTTAATGGCATAAAAATCGCCAATATAATAACGTTCGATTTTTTGGTCAAAGTTTTTGTCTGACATACTACCAAGTGTTGTTTGCAATTCATCAATATAAGTTTTTATAGTGCCAATACCATCCAGTAATAATTTGCCCATTTGGGTGAATTCGTCTGCAATATCTTTTGTATCTTCGTCGTCATATGGAATATATGGCATTAAAATATTTAAATCACCATGCTCAAAAGCTGTAGCAATTGTGCCAGTTAGGTCTTGTGTTAAATTACGGCGATAATCCGAAATTTTTTCAATTTTGCGCTGTGATTCCTTAACATGTGTCATATTACCCAACATTAGCATCACAGCAACCACGTCGTTTTTATTATCTTTTATGGGTACACAAGTAATTTCTAGGTCAAATATTTCACTTGTGTTAAGTGATTCTCTCATTTCGATTTTATGTTGCACACTACCATTTTTGAATGCTTTTACTATGGAGGGATGACCATTAATAGGACCATTTAAAAAGCTGTTGATGTGCATGTTTAACACATCCGCGCCTTCTTGATTGGTTATGGATTTAATTTTTTTGTTGGCAAACATAAGTTTAAAATTGTCATCTATGATAATTACTGGGTCTGTGATGTAGTCCAGATATTCGCGCATTTGACCTATAATTTGGGTAGTTTTTGTAACAATGTCACCAAATGCACCACCTAGTTTTGTATTGTCTATGTTGTGATGTATTGCTCCTCGTTTTATTTCAAATTCTGCCTGATTACTTCTTTCCAGCAACAATTTTAGGCTATCCACAACTGCCATAAACGAACGCGCAACTTTACCAATTTCATCTTTTCTATCTATTGGTATATTTATGTTTGTGTCTCCTTGCGCAACTTGTTCTGCGGATTTTGCAAGGTATTCCAAGGGTTTTAGTGAATGTGAAATTATAAACAAAATAACTAGAGCAGATATAATTATTGCAGTCACTATTGGAGCAATCGAAAAAAACATCGTTCTTGAAATAGACGGAAACGCATCTGCATCAAAAAAATTAACAATCATCCAATTAATACCATCAGCGTCGTAGCTGGTTATATATGCTATTTTTTCACGCCCTGTTATCCATGAATGATGATTAAAAATTGTGTTCATGGGTATTTGCCCATGAACTTGTAATACGCCCAATTCATAGGCTGTTTTTCCTATATACATTTGGCGATTTGAATAAAAAATTACACCATCATTGTCCACCATATTAACAAATGATTCATTTGCACGAGAAAGGGCCTCTTCAAAAAGCAGTGAAAATGCTGGTGTGTTTATGGGAATAGCAATCATTCCAAGAATCCTATGACCATCTATGTCTATAATTGGTGCAGATATCCAAATTTGATATACATATGAAGAACAACAAAGCCTACTATTTGATATTGAGGGCAACCCTTGTAGTGCATAGTGTGCATTTGCGTAAAATTCTGTATCCAAAGCGTTTGTAATGTATGTGGGACGTGCAGAGGCAACTAAATCAAAATTAGCATCAAAAACTAAAAAGTTATCATAAAACTCCATTTCTTCACCAGATAAATGGGCATTGTATAAGGCGTGTAGGGTCATGTTGGCAATAGGTGACTCAATTCCCAATGTGGCGGAACGCACTTGTGGCAAATTTGCCATACCAGACAATAATGATTCTGTGTTATTTCTTGTTGTTTCAAGTAGTGCTGTTACCATTTCTGCGCTACCTTGTAGCCTTTCTATTGCTTGCATTTGATGGCTCGAACGAATTTGAGTCGCTCGAATAAATATTACAAATGGTATTACTAAAATAATTACAATTGCTAATGTAGTGATAATCTTAGCTCGGACACTCATATCTGTTATCATCCTTTTATAAGCGACTAATTTGTATAATAAAACAAATATTCACTCAAATTTCTCGAAAAATAAATACTTTTCACGATTAATATTATACTGGAAGTCATCACTATTGACAACATTATCATCATAATTTCAGATAGTTGGTAGTATAAATTAACTATACTCGTGAAACAAAAGATTGTTTGATGTAGGGGACGCGCCCCCGCGCGTTCCGCAAAATGGCGAAGTGGGCGGGACGCACAGGGGTGCGTCCCCTACGGAAAATGTATCGTTTCACGAGTATGTAGTAAAGACCTAGGAGCGTAAGTAATGAAAAAAATAACTATAATTTTAGCATTATTAATATTAACAATTCTTGCTGGTTGCACTCAAGCAACGGCGCAAGAGGAAGACAGATTTATTGTTGTTAGTACGATTTTTCCGTCATATGACTGGACGCGCCAAATCATAGGCGATAATATAACCCTTTTTAATTTGTCATTTCTTACAGATAGTGGGGTTGATTTGCACAGTTATCAACCCACCGTGGGTGATATAACACGAATAATTTCAAGTGATATATTCATTTATGTGGGGGGCAAATCTGATGGATGGGTAACTCGTGTATTAAATGAATCTGCTAATCCAAATATGATTGTTATTAACCTTATGGATATACTTGAAGATACTATGGGCATAGGAAATGGGGATTGTGAACACCACCACCATGATTGTGAACACCACCACCATGACTGTGAATATCACCACCATGATTGTGAACATCATCTCCATGACTGTGAACACCACCACATCATTCATGAAGATGAACATATATGGTTATCGTTAAATTTTGCAAAAATCCTTAGCACAGCAATTGCAGAGGCGTTAATACAGTTAGACCCAACTAATGCAGAATTATATCTTAGTAACCTAAGCACATATATTAGTGAATTATCAACTTTAAGCACGAGATATCAAAATATGGTTAATTCTGCAACAAAATCAACTGTGTTGTTTGCAGACCGTTTTCCTTTTCGGCATTTGATGAATGATTTTGGAATAAGTTATTATGCGGCGTTTCCTGGTTGCTCTGCCGAAACTGAAGCAAGTTTTTCAACCATAACCTTTCTTATTGGAAGAGTAAATTATTTGGGACTTACAAATATTCTTGTAACAGAAAGTTCGGACAAAGCACTTGCCCAAACTATTACAAGGGATTCTTTAATGAATCCGCAAATATTGGTGCTTGATTCTATGCAATCGGTGACAACAAGGGATGTGCGTGATGGAAACACGTATCTTTCTATTATGGAACGTAATCTAAATGTCTTAGAAGAATCATTAAATTAAGGTAATTTAACACGAAAAACGCGAATGCGTTTTTCAGGAAAGGGGTCAAGGGGACTTGTCCCCTTGTGGGTGATTGAGGGTGAAACCCTCAAGGTCTTAGTCTTAAACTAAACAAAAGGGGATGGATTTAAACATGCCACAACTAACTTGCGACAATCTAACTTTGGGTTATGAAGGAAAAACTGTTATTTCCAATCTCTCTTTTAGTGTAAATACAGGCGATTATTTGTGTATTGTTGGCGAAAATGGTTCAGGCAAAAGCACTTTAATGAAGACTATATTAAACTTAAAAACGCCAATGCTGGGAAGCATATCCATAGAAGAAGGGTTTAGCGAAATTGGATATATGCCCCAGCAGACAGTTATTCAAAAGGACTTCCCCGCCTCTGTGCGGGAAGTTGTGCGTTCTGGCTGTTTAAATCGTTGTGGTTTACGTCCATTTTACACTAAAGCAGAGAAGAATTTAGCAGAAGAGAATATGAAAAAACTGGGTATAATCTCTCTTGCCAAACGATGTTACAGAGAATTATCTGGAGGGCAACAACAACGCACACTGTTAGCAAGGGCTTTGTGTGCAACAAGAAAAATTCTTTTGTTGGACGAACCCGCTTCTGGGTTAGACCCTAAAGCTATGGCAGAAATGTATAGTGTAATCGCCAAATTAAATGAAAGTGGCATAACCATTATAATGATATCGCATGATGTACAAATGTCTATTCAATTTGCCTCCCATATTCTTCATCTTGGAATTGGAAGAGGAAATATAAATGGTAATGGAAATGAAAATGAAAAGGGTAAAAATTCGGTTGTGTTTTTTGGGACAGTAGAAGAATATAAGGAATACGAAGAATACGAGAACTGCAAAAAATATGAAAAAAGTGGACATGCCTTATGATGGAAATTATTGATACTTTGGTGTTGTATTTTCAGTTCCCATTTGTTCGTTATGCCTTAATTGTGGGGGTTCTGGTTGCATTATGTTCGTCGCTTTTGGGTGTAACCCTTGTTTTAAAAAGATTATCATTTATTGGTGATGGTTTATCTCATGTTGCTTTTGGTGCTATTGCTATTGCAACGGCGTTTCAATTAACAAACCATTTGTTTATCGTTTTGCCTGTAACTATAATTAGTGCCATTTTATTGCTACGCGCTGGGCAAAATACCAAAATAAAAGGGGATGCTGCACTTGCGTTAATTTCTGTGAGTGCGCTTGGTTTAGGTTATTTAATATTAAATATTTTTTCCACTTCTGCCAACCTTGCGGGTGATGTTTGTGCCTCTTTGTTTGGTTCTGTTTCTATTTTAACACTGTCTACTTTGGATGTATGGATTAGTATTGTTTTATCTGTGTTGGTTATTGGTGTTTTTTTGTTGTTTTATCATAAAATCTTTTCTATTACCTTTGATGAAGATTTTTCTACAGCCACGGGTACTAACGCTAAGACATATAATTTAATCCTTGCTATAACCATTGCTATAGTTATTTCCCTGGCAATGAATTTGGTGGGTGCTCTTTTAATTTCTGCATTAGTAATTTTTCCAGCCCTGTCAGCTATGAGGGTGTTTAAGAGTTTTAAGTCTGTTACTGTATGCTCTGTATTTTTTTCTATCGTTTGTACATCTTTGGGTATTGTTATTTCAATTTTGGCAGGAACACCCGTAGGCTCTACTATTGTGGCTGTGGATGTTGTTGGTTTTTTGGTGTTTTCCTTGGTTGGACATGTGAATAGTAGGAGTTAGGCACTAACTTATGCCGTCATTGCGGGCTTGACCCGCAATCTCTTTTATACAAATGGCTTTAGAAAAAGATTCCGCGTCAAGCGCGGAATGACGAACTTGGAGGCTTTTGTTCTTACGTTAATGTGTATGGAGTAGTAGGGGTTAGTTGATTGCTCTGATAAATTTTTCATGGTAAGATATAGTTAATGAGGTTGCAGTATTTGAAAAAAGGGACGCGTTTCAAATTGTCGCAATTTTTGTTGACAGGCAAATTGTTGGGTACGTAGGGGACGCGCCCCCGCGCGTCCCGCAATATGGTGCTTCTAGCAAAATGAAACAAAGGACGCGTTTCAAATTGTCGCAATTTTTGTTGACGGGCAAATTGTTGGGTACGTAGGGGACGCGCCCCCGCGCGTCCCGCAAAATGGTGCTTCTAGCAAAAAAATGGGCGGGACGCGCAGGGGCGCGTCCCCTACGTGATATTGTCAACATGAAATGAAACACGCCAACAATGAAAAAAGGTTAAGGAGTGGTTTTTTTGGATATTAGAATTGCATTAAAAACTAGAAAATTAATTTTAGATGGTGGTTTGGGTACAGAACTTTTTCAAAGAGGTATTACAGGTGATACAGAGC
>Ga0123355_10020214_pt1 | contig 10626 bp, 7 predicted proteins | sample TergutEmb28metaG_3_FD_89872 | JGI IMG/M metagenome (GOLD analysis project Ga0123355, IMG submission 89872) | Embiratermes neotenicus P1 segment gut microbial communities from Petit-Saut dam, French Guiana - Emb289 P1 | ecosystem: Host-associated > Arthropoda: Insects > Digestive system > Gut ... | reverse complement strand
CCTGCCGTAACTCACGCTCTCGCCCGCGCCTATCGTCCGCACCTGCGAGACTTGCGCGCGCAGTGACAGCACAGGCGTAAGCCCGGTGTCTGGCGCATCGCTCATCGCGCCGTACAGCGCGATCCCTGCGCGGGCGTAGTCGCAGTTTAGCCCAGGATAATTGAAGATCGCATAGCTCGACTGCATATGCAGTTTGCCGGTGTCGAACCCCTTGCCCTCCAACGTGTCTGTGAGTTCGGCAAAACTCTCAAACTGCCTGTTTGTGAACTCCACATCGTCCGGCGCAGGGCTGTCCGGCACGGCCAAGTGCGTACCCATGCCCTCGACTGTCAGATTTTCGCACGCGTAAACGCTCTCGATTTCCGCAAAATTTTGCGGGTCAATACCAAGCCTGTGCATTCCAGTGTCAATTGCGATATGTACGCGCAGACGATGCCCAGGTTGGTTAAGCGATCGCGCGTGGCAGCCGTCCGCGACCAGTTGGATCAGGTCATACTCTTCCAGCAGATGCGCCTCAATTGGCGAAGAGCAGCCCATGACGAGGATATCCGCATCAAGACCGCTTTGTCTGAGTGCGACGCCCTCCGGCACAGTCGCGACCGCAAACGCGCGCACGCCGCATTTTTGCAAATGCGCCGCCACGGTCGCAGCGCCGTGTCCATACGCGTCCGCTTTTACGACGGCCATAATCTCGCACCCGCGCGGCAAATGTGCGCGCAGCACATTGACGTTGGCACACAGCGCGGCAAGGTCAATTTCAGCCCAGGCGCGGGCAGTGTTAGTATTTATCATAATTTTTTCGCTCCTTAGTCTGTCTTCGCATTATAACATATTCTGAGGCAAGATTGCCAGAAATTTCGTAGGGCGCGACGCCCCTGCTCTCGGCGCGCCGGGGGCAGGTTCGCCCCTGCATCAAATTTTACAAGCCTATTTTTTCTGCATTTTTCTTGTCTGAAAAAGTAAGTTTTAATTAAGTCTTTCATGCCTATACTATATATCGAGGCGCCTAATTTTATAAAAATGTGAGGATATTTTGCAATGAGCGGGAAAAAGAGCATTCTTTCGGATAAGTTGAAATATGAAATCGCCAAAGAGCTTGGCGTGTACGAGACAGTCCGCGACCGCGGCTGGGGCGACGTGTCCTCAAGGGATTGCGGCAATATCGTAAAAAAGGCTCTAGAGCGGGCCGAACGCAACGTCTAACGCATTCCTAAATGAAAACGAGGGTCCCGAAAGGACCCTCGCTTTTTGCAGTGCAAAGCAAGCAAAACCTTGACAAAATTGGCTAAATCTGATAATAATATTTAGTTAAACACAGGACAATCCAAGTTTTGCGCGAAAGGAATGACCGATTATGAAATTCAGCCTGCAAAAAACACTCGCGCCGAAAGAAAAACCCAACCCCGATACGCTAAAATTCGGCAAGGTATTCACCGATCATATGTTCATAATGGATTACAGTGAAAAGGACGGCTGGCACGACGGCCGGATCGTACCATACGGTCCGCTCGCACTCGACCCCGCCGCCGCATCTTTGCATTACTCTCAGCAGAATTTTGAGGGTTTAAAAGCGTACAGAACCCGCGACGGGCGCATCCTGCTGTTCCGACCGTATATGAACGCCGCGCGCGTCAATAGGACAAACGAGCGCATGTGCATCCCGCAACTGCCGGAGGATATGTTCGTTGAGCCAATAAAGGCGCTTATCAGGCTTGAGCAGGACTGGATACCCGAAAAGCCGGGGACATCGCTGTATATCCGCCCGTTCATAATCGCGGACGATCCGTTTTTGGGCGTACACCCGGCGGAACATTTTAAATACATCATCATTCTAAGCCCCGTCGGACCGTATTACGATACGCAGGACGGCGCTATTGCCGCGACAAGCATTTTTGTTGAGGAAGAATACATCCGTGCGGCCGTCGGTGGGACAGGCTTTGCCAAAGTCGGCGGTAACTACGCCGGTTCGCTCAAAGCCCAGGCGAAAGCGAAACAGATGGGTTGTGAGCAGGTACTGTGGCTTGATGCGATCGAACACAGCTACGTCGAGGAGATCGGCACATCGAACGCATTTTTCGTGATCGGCGACGAGGTGATAACCCCGCCGCTGTTAGGGACAATACTGCCCGGTGTGACACGCGACAGCGTTATTGCGCTTCTCAAAAAATGGGGCGTTAAGATATCAGAGCGCAAACTTCGGATCGAAGACGTCGCAAAAGCCGCCGAGGATGGGACTTTGAAAGAAATCTTCGCGTCCGGCACGGCGGCGGTCATATCGCCAGTCGGAAAGCTTGTGTTCAAAGACAAGGCCATCACCGTCGGCGACGGTAAGCCCGGCGCGCTTGCGAAAAAACTCTATGACGCACTGCACGGAATTCAGACAGGCGAGCTTGTCGATGATATGAACTGGACGGTTGAGGTGTAGGGGCGATTAGCAATCGCCCGCGGGCGTTTTGATGGTTTGAAGAAATGCCCTATTAGGAAAAGGAGTGACACCGGATGTTAGAAATCAAAATCGCCGACATATCTCTGCGCGAGTCGGAAGAGGTTTACCCGGCGCGGCTGAGCTTTAAAGAAAAGCTTGAGACGGCGAAACTGCTGGAAAAACTGCAAATAGACGTGATCGAAACAGGGCAGCTTTGTGATACGGAAGCCGGTTCGGCGTTTATACGTATGCTGTCGTCCACGCTGAGGCATAGCGCCATATGTGTGCCGGTCGCGCTTGATGAGGGTAGCGTCGAGCGAACGTGGTCCGCGCTGTCGAAAGCGAAAAAACCGCGCCTGTGCGTCGCCATGCCGACCTCAACGGTGCAGCTTGAGTATATGTACCAGCTCAAGGCCGACAAAGCGCTTCCGCTTGTTGAGAAGATCATAAGCCTGTGCGCAAAACTTTGCCCCGACGTCGAGTTCGTCGCCGTGGACGCGACGCGCAGTGAGCCGGAGTTTCTGGCCGCGGTCATAAAATCCGCCATAGGCGCGGGCGCGGGTACGATAACGCTGTGCGACTCGGCTGGAGAGATGCTTCCGGAAGAACTCGCATCGTTTATATCTCTGGTGTACTACTCCGTGCCGGAGCTTAAAAAGGTAACGCTTTCGCTCGAGTGTACCGACAATCTGGGACTTGGTTCGGCCGCGGCGCTGGCCGGGGTTAAAGCCGGGGCGAGGCAGGTAAAACTCTCATCAGGCGTAGGTTCGCGCACGCTGTCGCTTGAGCGGTTTTTGAACGTCATAAAAGTACGCGGCGACACGCTCGGCATCTCGATGAACGCCAACGGTACTGCGCTTCAGCGCACGTGTTCCGAGATCGCGGCGCTGGCGGGCGGGCCGCAATCGAATATGAAAGGAGCTTGCAGATGAAACTTTCATATAAATCCAACTCATGGCCAAACCTGACATGGAGTGAGCATTGTAAGCTTGCCGAGAAAATGGAACTCGACGGGCTGGAGTTGTGCTTTAGCCCGGACCATCCTCACGCGGGCGAGCAGGGGCAGGGGCTCGAAATACCATGCGTGACTGTTGACGTCTCCGGCGGCGCGGAGACGCTTGAGCGCGCCTTAAATGATGCGTCCGATTGCCTGGATCTGGCGAAAGCCTTAAATGCGCCTTACGTCTGCCTCAATATGGACTTTAACGACGATGCCGACGAAGAGCGGATTATCGAGCTTATCGGGATGCTTCTGCCGAAAGCGGAAGAGGAAAACGTTGCGCTGCTTATCGAGACAAAGGGGATTTACGCCGACACAAGCCGGCTTTGCGGGACGCTCGACCGTTTTTCAAGCGATCACCTTGCCGCGTTGTGGAACCCGCACCACACACACAAATACGGCGGCGAGTCGCCCGATGCGACGATCCGCAACCTCGGTGCGTATGTCAAACACGTCCATGTCTGCGACTCGTTTGAGTCCGGCGGCAAAACCGTGCGCTGTATGACCGGCGACGGCGACGCGCCGCTTGTGGGCGCGCTTGTCGCCCTGCGGTCGATCGACTACAAAGGTCACCTCACGCTCGACATGGCCGGCAATAACGGCGGCAAGCTCGGGCTTGATGACTTTGAAATCATCCTCCCGCACTTTGTAAATACGATGAACCGTCTTGCCGATAACCGCGCGAAAACCGAAAAATTGTTCGACAACCGGCGCAAAACCGGAAAGTATATCTGGCCGAAAGACGACCTTTTGGATATTACGTTTTCCGAACTGCTCGACCAAGTCACCGAGACATTCCCGGACCAGTGCGCGTTTCGGTACACGACGCTTGACTACACCAGGACGTACTGGGAGTTCCGCGAAGACGTTGACACCTTTGCGCGCAGTCTTATCGCCCTCGGCGTAAAACCGGGTGATAAAGTCGCCGTGTGGGCGACGAACGTGCCGGAATGGTTCGTCGCGTTCTGGGCGGCGGTCAGAATCGGCGCGGTGCTTGTTACGGTGAACACGGCGTATAAAATCCGCGAGGCGGAGTATCTGCTGCGTCAGGCGGATGTGCATACGCTTGTGATGATCGACGGGTTTAAAGACGCGGACTACGTCTCGGTTATAAAAACGCTCTGCCCAGAGCTTGATTATTCTACGCCGGGCCGGCCGCTTAAATGCAGGCGCTTGCCGTTCCTGCGCAATATCATAAACGTCGCGTCGAAACAAAGAGGCTGTCTCACATGGGAAGAGGCTCTGGAATTTGCGGCAAAAGTCCCGGTTGAGGAGGTGTACCGCCTTGCGGCGCGGACGCGGCCGCATGATGTCTGCAACATGCAGTACACGTCCGGCACGACCGGGTTCCCCAAAGGCGTCATGCTCACGCATCACAATATCATCAACAACGGCAAATGCATCGGTGACCGCATGGACCTCTCAACGGCCGACCGGTTTCTGATCCACGTGCCGATGTTCCACTGTTTCGGGCTTGTGCTGACAATGACGGCGTCGATGGTGCATGGTTCAACCATGTGTCCGGTTCCGTATTTTTCGCCAAAAGCGTCGCTCGCTTGCGTCAAGCAGGAGCGGATAACGGCGATAAACGGCGTGCCGACGATGTTTATCGCGATGCTGGAGCATAAGGACTTTAACCCGGACGATTTTGCGCATATGAGGACCGGCATAATGGCCGGAAGTCCGTGTCCGATCGCCGTCATGCGCGATGTTATGGACAAGATGAACATGTCGGAGATTACGATTGTCTTTGGCCAGACGGAGTGCAGTCCGGGCGCGACGATGAGTTCGATTGACGATTCGGTCGACGTCCGCGTGACCACGGTTGGTCGAGAGCTTCCGGGGATTGAATGCAAGATTGTTGACCCGGAGACGAATGAGGAACTTCCGAACGAGACGCCGGGCGAATTCGTCACGCGGGGATACCATGTGATGAAAGGCTATTACAAAATGCCGGAGGCAACGGCGGCCGCGATCGACGCCGACGGCTGGCTTCACACCGGCGATATTGCGATAAGACTGCCGGACGGCAACTACAGGATCACAGGTCGCCTGCGCGACATGATAATCCGCGGCGGCGAGAATATCTACCCCAAGGAGATAGAGGAGTTTTTGTACACGCACCCGAAAGTCAGGGATGTGCAGGTGATTGGCGTACCGTCTGAGCAGTACGGCGAGGAGATCATGGCGTGTATTATTCTAAAAGACGGCGAAAAGATAACGGAGAAAGATATAAAGGACTTTGTACACGCCAATATGGCCAAGCATAAGGTTCCGAGTTACGTTGGGTTTGTCGCCGAGTTCCCGATGAACGCGGCGGGCAAGATTCTGAAATACAAAATGCGGGAAGATGCGGTCGAAAAACTCGGACTGCAAAAAGCCGCAGCGATAGAGACGGCTTAGAAAGAGCCGAGAAATTTTATGTGATAGACGAAGGGCGCACGATGTGCGCCCTTTGCGGATATGAGCGGAGGTTGTGAAATGTATGATATCGCCATTGTGGGGCTTGGACCCGCGGGGTCATTTTTTGCCAGGCATTTAAATAAAAATTTGCGTGTGATCGCGATAGACAAAAAACGCGAAACCGGCGGCTTTCAAAAACCCTGCGGCGGTCTTTTGGCGCCGGACGCGCAGAAATCGCTTTCACGTTTTAATATGACGCTGCCGAAAGACATTCTGGTAAGCCCGCAGATTTTCAGCGTGCGGACAATCGACGTAAAAACCGGCCTCTTACGACACTATCAGCGCCATTACATAAATTTAGATCGCCATAAGTTCGACCGGTGGCTGATGAATCAAATCCCGGAGCATGTGGAGGTACGCGAAGGCGCCGTCTGTACGGAAATTAAGCGCGACGGCGACGAAGGGTTTAATATTACGTTTAACGAAGATGGGGAATCGAAAACTATTTACGCAAAGTATCTCGTCGGGGCGGACGGCGCGGCGTCCGTCGTCCGGCGCGCGCTTTACGGGGACTTCAAAATCCGCGAGCATCTGTCTATACAGCAGCGGTTCTCCGATGCTCACGACACCCCGTTTTATTCCTGCGTGTTCGATTCGGACATTACGGATTCATACGCATGGGGCCTCACGAAAGACGACTGTTTTATTTTCGGCGGAGCGTTTTCGCCGAAAACCGGCAAACGGGACTTTGAGGCATTAAAAGAAAAATTGCGGCGGCACGGTTTTCAGCTTGACAATCCGATAAAAACCGAAAGCTGCCTCGTCTTGCGACCCGTTGGACCGCGAAATTACTGTCGCGGTGACCGCGGCGCTTTTTTGATCGGGGAAGCGGCCGGATTTATAAGCCCCAGTTCGCTTGAGGGGATCAGTTACGCTATTGACAGCGGGTATCTGCTTGCGCAGTGCATAAACGATTCAAAAGACCCTAACATGGCGTATCGCAGAGGTACGCGGGCGATTAGACTGAAGCTTTTTGCAAAACTTCTCAAACGCCCGGTTATGTACAACCAGCTTGGCAGAAAGCTTATAATGAAAAGCGGGTTGAAATCCGTGCCAGTGGTCAAGCCGTTTGAATGATCCGCAATCAAAAAAGCTCCAAATTCGCAAAAAACCAGGAACGCAGCATTTAGAAGCGGCATGTGAATTTTCACAAAAACGATATGACGTGCGGCATTTTATTGTTGCAATTTCCCAAGAAGTCTGTTAAACTTTAGGGCAGGATTGGATAGCTGAAAGACAAGACGAAAATTGAAGCAGTATAATTCAGTATATCACAGGCGCAAAGCGCCGTTGTGGTATATCCATCCGATATAAGTATAATAATTGCTTGCAATTATTATATCATGTGTTGCGGTTTCAGCGAAGCTGAGAGCAACACGATGTCATTCAATCGCGTATACTGATTGCATAGCAATCAGTATATCGCATCCGGCGAAAGGTCAAAGACTTGTAGGAGGATAGCGGATGGAAAAATACTTGGAATTCAAAGACATAGACAAATCGTTTCCCGGGGTAAAAGCTCTAAGCGAGGTCAGCTTTCGGGCGCAGGGCGGACGCGTTTTGGCGCTGTTGGGAGAAAACGGGGCCGGAAAGAGTACGCTGCTGAAAATCTTGAGCGGAGACTTACAGCCGGACGGCGGCACAATAACGCTAAACGGGGAAGAGATGAAGTTCGCGTCGCCGCACCACGCGATCAAGTCCGGTATCAGCGTGATATATCAGGAGCGGCAGCTGATCCCCGGCATGAGTGTGATGGAAAACATTTTTCTCGGCGACCTGCCTGTGAACAAGCTTAAACAGCTAGACAGGCGGAAACTGAAGCGGGATTCGCAAGCGCTGATTACCAAGTTCGGACTGCCAATTGACCCAACCATGCCTGTGGGAAGACTCCCGGTGGCGTATCAGCAGATGGTTGAGATAATGAAGGCGTATCACAGGGACACGGAAGTGATTGCGTTTGACGAGCCGACCGCGCCGCTGACTGAAGCGGAAATAGAAGTGCTGTTTAACCTGATTGCCCAATTAAAAGAAGCCGGCAAGATAGTCCTATATGTGTCACACCGTTTGGCGGAGATCTTCCAGGTGACTGACGAGATCGTGGTTCTGAAAGACGGGCAAAAAGTCGCGCAGATGCAAACGTCTGAAACAAACGAGCAGGAGCTTATAAAGGCGATGGTAGGGCGCGACATAGGCGATACATATGCGAATCTTAGCCGTAACGAAGACATGGGAGACATGCTGCTTGAGGTAAACAACCTCGTGACGCACGTTGTCCGCGACGTAAGCTTTAAAATGCGCCGCGGAGAAGTCGTCGGTTTTGCGGGACTGGTCGGCGCGGGCAGGACAGAGGTGGCACGCGCGCTGTTCGGCGCGGACAGAGTTCTGTCCGGCGAGATCAAAATTGAGGGCGAAACCATAAAATTCGGGTCGCCGAAAGACGCGATAGCCGCGGGAATAGCGCTGTGTCCCGAGGATCGGAAAGATCAGGGGCTTGTACTGCTGCGCTCGATAAAAGACAACGTCTGTATGCCTGTCCTGCGAAGCCTGAAAAAAGGACTGTTCTTGGACCCGAGGAAAAGAGGCGCGTTGGCGCAGGAGGCGGTTGAAAAATATTCGATTAAGACGCATTCCATTGACAAAATAGTGGCGGAACTCTCCGGCGGAAATCAGCAGAAAGTTATCCTCGGACGGTGGACGTCTAGCAAGATGGAGACGAAGATACTGATACTTGATGAACCGACAAAAGGCATAGACGTCGGGACAAAGGCGGAGATATACCAGATGGTGTGCGACTTCGCGAAGCAGGGTATCGGCGTAATCTTCATTTCGTCAGAGCTTACGGAAGTCATAAACGTCGCCGATACGATTATTGTAATGCGCAACGGGCGTGTTTCGGGCCAGGTAAAACGCGAAGACGCGACGGAAGAGAACGTACTCGCGCTTGCCATGCACTGAGCGAAACGTTAAAGTACATACAAAAAGGAGTGGAATTATGGGAGATGCGGTAAAAGACCCCGTCCGTTTAGATGAATCAAAGCCTGGGATTTTTAAAAGGGCAGTTGATAAAATCGGTTCAAAAATGTTCACACTGCTTATTCTGCTGATTTTGATCATCGTCATATTTACAATATGGTCTATGGCAATCGGTGAGCAGTTTTTAAGGTGGATCACATTTGTTTCCATTGGCGACATGCTGGTGTTGACCTCATTTCTCGCGGTCGGCTCCGGGTTTCTGATGGTGTCGGGAAATCTCGACCTTTCGGCTTCGGTTATCGGTGCGTTTAGTTCCGTTATGATGGCCTCCGCGCTCAGTTACTGGGGACTGCCGACCGGTGTGGCGATCGTTCTGGCGATTGTTACCGGAACTATGTTCGGGATATTAAACGCCGTGCTTGTTCACGAGTTTAACTTCGCGCCGTTTATAGGAACGCTTGCGATGGCGAGCGTTGTAAGGGGCGTTATGCAACGGGTGAGCGTAAGCCCGGTGACAGGAAGCCCGATGAACGTCAACTACAGTAATGATATAACAAACTGGATCGGCGGCGGAAGGATCGGGCCTATCCCGGCGATGCTTATCCTCGCGCTTATTGTGTTTACGATTTACGGGCTTGTCCTCGCGAAATCTGCATTTGGACAGAAAGTCTATCTAATAGGCGGGAACAAAATGGCGGCAAGCCTATGCGGAATCAGCCCGAGGAAGATGACGTACATATTGTTCGCGAACAGCGCGTTTCTTGCCTCTATCGCGGGCGTTATCGACATGGGGCGGCAGTCGCAGGGCCGCCTTGACGCGATGCTGGGCAATCAGTTTACCGGGCTTACAGCGGCGATTTTGGGCGGCGTTTCATTCGGCGGCGGCTCGGGACATATGGCCGGCGTGTTCATTGGAATTTTGGTGCTTAATACGTTTAGCATTGGCACGATAGTCGTAAGGTTTAATAACCACCTGGCAATAGTTCTTGAAGGGGTTCTCCTGCTTCTGGCGCTTGCCTTGGATCACTACCATGTCAGACAAACGCAAAAGTCATTAAAGTGAGGAGATGAAATTATGGAAAATTCAAAAGCGCATAAGCCGGCAGGGGTTTCGGTAAAGGGATACTTAATCAAACTTGTGCAGGCAAAGTGGTTTCAGCTTCTCGTTATCGCGGCCATCCTGATGTTCGTCATCTGGATGAGAAATAACCACTTCTTAGCGCAGATAAACATCAGGAGATTGATGCAAGGCACAATAGTGCCGGGGATAATGATCGTTGCGGTCGGGCCGCTGCTCGCCGGCGGCGGGATCGACCTGGCGTCCTCCGCGCAAGCGACGCTTGGGTCTTTGGTGTTCGCGAATCTGCTCGTTGCGTTTCCTGAGCTGCCGTGGATACTGCCGGCGATTGTCGCCCTCGCGTGCGGCGCGGTGTTCGGTCTCATCAACGTATTTTTTGTAAACGGCCTTAACTTTCTCGCATTTATCGCCACAATAGGCATGGCGACCATATATCAGGGCATCGCGCGTATGTGGACGCGGGGTTTTGAAGTCATGATAAGAAACACCACGATCATCGAAATCGGCAGGGCGACGACGTTTGGCAACTGGGTGCCGGTTCTGTTCATCTTCATGGTTCTGGTCGTTGCGGCATATGTGTATATGATGGCAAATACAAAATTCGGGCGCAGTATATACATGGCCGGCGGGAATCAGGACGCGGCAAGGCTCGCGGGACTCAATCCAAAAAGGGTAAGGGCGGTCCTG
>Ga0123355_10020213_pt1 | contig 10626 bp, 10 predicted proteins | sample TergutEmb28metaG_3_FD_89872 | JGI IMG/M metagenome (GOLD analysis project Ga0123355, IMG submission 89872) | Embiratermes neotenicus P1 segment gut microbial communities from Petit-Saut dam, French Guiana - Emb289 P1 | ecosystem: Host-associated > Arthropoda: Insects > Digestive system > Gut ... | reverse complement strand
TGAAAATATGTACGCAACGTTTTTACTATTCTTCTTCCAAATTTTCAAAGTTTATTCAAGGTAAGTCTCCTCTTCTTCAGTAGCTGGCCTCTTGTGGTCAGCTCATTTCTTTGTCACACACATACAGAGGGAAAAGAAAAGCTCCTGGAATGGCCCGACCGTTCATGTTTGCTGATTTATGTTAGCGCGCGCATCCACTAAAACATTCGTTAGCCGAATCCATATTCGTTAGCTGAGTCCGAAAAACAGCGAAAAAAATCTTCGTTAGCCGAAAAATTCGTTAGCAGGGTCACTCATTAGCCGAGGTATCACTGTACTTCCAAAATGTCGTGAACCACCAGTTGATACAGTGTCACATCCTGATACTTCCCAAATGTCATGAACCACCACCTGATACAGTGTCACAGTGTCACATCTTGATACTTCCCAAATGTCATGAACCACCACTTCATACATTGTCACAGTGTCACATCCTGATACTTCCCAAATGTCATGAACCACCACTTGATACAGTGTCACAGTGTCACATCCTGATACTTCCCAAATGTCATGAACCACCACTTGATACAGTGTCACAGTGTCACATCCCAAGAGACCTGAAACCTCAGCAACATTGCTGTGAGAACCTCAAACTTCACATCACAATGCGTATCATGTATCACAACCACTATAACTGAAAACAAGGTTCAGAATGCAATAAACACATTCTGTACAGTATGTGACTTCCTAGCTGAACATGGTGTCAAGCGCTGTCTGCTCTTATGCGTCCATTTGATCGGACCCTCTGGCCCCAGGCTACTGTGCCATACCCAATCATTGTCAATTCAAACCTTGAGGGGGAAGATCAGCTCACAAATACTCAATCCAACAAAAGACTGCCTTCCTCTGGTAACGATTTACTTCATCTGCTTCAAAATGAATGTTTTTAGTCAAAAGTAGATTAATTAAAGTGTATGTGGGCATGAAAGTAGAAACAAGGCCCAACACATGTTTAGGGGATGAAGAAATCATTGCAGAAGTTCACTATCAGATATTTCAGATATAGATGGATACAGTACAGTGACTACAGACAGTATGGTGACTGCTGACGGTACTGTGACTACAGACAGTACAGTGACTACAGACAGTATGGTGACTGCTGACAGTACTGTGACTACAGACAGTACTGTGACTGCTGACAGTACTGTGACTACAGACAGTACATTGACTAGACAGTGTGGTGACTGCTGACAGTACTGTGACTACAGACAGTACTGTGACTGCTGACAGTATTTTGACTACAGACAGTAATGTGACTGCTGACAAGTACGAAGGCAGTAAATGACAAAACATTTGAGATATAGGAAAATGCAGTACTGTGAGTGCTGCCAAGTACAATGGCACTAAATGAGAAAATGATTCAAAACTTCATACAATCAACAAAGATTCAGAAAATTATATCATATTATAGGTGTATGCATATAGACTGAATTATATCAGATCCTGTGTTGAGTAAAGGAACCTTTCCTAAACAAATGATCCATGTCATTGACATATACGTATTAACATATTGGCAAATAAATTTAATGTGCTGAGGGTGTCAGTTTATTCTGGTGATATTACAACTTCAGTTTCTATGTTTGTCATGCTGTATGAGGAAAAGCAAAGCAAGCTGTACATGTAAATTACATTAAAATGCCCTGAACATCGGTTTACATTTTAAGAAATGCCTTGCAGACAGCACATAACATCTGTCCATCACCAAGACTGGAAAGCAAACACATAAAAACAAAAAAATGGAATGTTTCCACTGAGTGGGGCATTTCAGAGGCAGAAAACGGGCTGCTACAAAACATGATCAGGTAATAATAAATTCTGATATACAGACCTTCCCTGCACCTCAAACAGCAACATAAAGAATAGTCTGACTTTTAGGAAAAACACTGAGAGGGATTTGCTGATGTGGAATTTGAGGTTCTCATAGCAGCACTGCTAAAAATTCACAAAAACTGGAGTGTCACGCTGTATTGTAGGAACAGTGATTCCAATATTTCACACAATTATGTCACCTACAGTCCAAAAAGACTTCTTGTCCCTGAAGATGAAAGTGACACAATCCTGTGCAGTGCTGGGAACCATACACCCAGTGATACAGTGTCACATCTGTCATTCTACTTTTGTTCTGCATTTCTCACAGCTGCTGTCAGGCTGTAACCTGGGAGAAGCTTACTTGTTGGTAAATGTCCAGTCTCCTGGCTGTGAGGGTCATTGTCTGTTGCAACTTTACATCCTCTTTTGAAGCCACCGATCTTTGTTTGCTGAGTGCAGCTCTGTCCTTATTGTACTTCTCTCTCACTGACTGAAACCAGTGCAGTGAATCAAATTCCTCATACTGGTCCAGCAACTTCAGGATGTAAGCTACACCTGGTAAACAACAATAATTACAATCAAACCCAGTTACAACATCGGTTTATGTGGCACCCCATCTACAGTGTCACATATTCTGTGGTACCAACTATTTCATCACTGCTAACCACAACATTATACTCCCAGGTTAGAACAATGCTCATTTATAATGACACAAAAGTTTCAGTCCCTTTCATGGTGTTATAACCGAGTTCGACAGTGTATTAAATTATCTGGATAACCTTCTCATTAAATTCATAAGTTTATCTTTCGAATCCTTTGGCAGATTTTGATGACACACAAATTACCAAGTTTAAATTACACCAAAGTTCAGTTCATTTCAGTTCCCTTCAGGGCCTCTATTTAAATGACTGTCAGGTTTCTCATCTACACCCTCTTAAGTGCCAAATCTTCTCCTTCCAGTTAAACACTTTGGTTCCTGAAATTTATCTGAATAATATTTAACAATCTAATTCCTACATCACATATGACACACTGTTTCTCTATTACAAAAGACAAACTGCTTGATGCATTTAAGGAAATAATCACCATCAATATTGAGGACATGTATGTACTAGGACCCACCTGTGTTTCCAAAATTAGTTTTCTGATAGATTAACACTACTTAAGTTTAAACATAACAAAAAGAACTGTACAAAAACAGCTACAGTCAGGCCATTATAAAGCACATTATTGCACCTGACACATTTCGGAACACAACATCAAGATACTATTAAACTTTCTAAAATGTGATAATCAACAAATACCCATTGCAAAGCCATCATCAGTGAATGCTGCTCCAACTTTGTTCTTCTTACTCATCTTTTCCTTGCAAGTTATTGAGTGTTCAACAAAATTGATGGTAAGTGGAGGAACAATCATGTGGAAGTTCCGAAGGTGCATGTTCTTCGGATCTCGAAACACAGGTGCAAACACACCAACCAGAAGCTACAAAAACAGTACAGTTTTTCAAGCATGATATTTAACAACATTGTCAGCTGCTACAATTAAACAGCACAGGTGATGACAGAATGATTATGGAGCATTGGTGGAATAATACTGATGAGGAAACTGAAGCACTCAAAGAAACAGCATGGCGCAGTGCCAGGCTGTTCACCATTTATCCCACATGTACTGCCCTAGGATTGAACCCGGGCTGCCACAGTGGGAGGCCAGAACCAACCACTTGAGGTAAAGCACAGCCTATAAACACAAGAAGCTCCACATTCTGTACATATGGCATGATGCACTGAGTCAGTTACATTGCAGCTGCAGTCTGCAAGACAGTATTACAAAATTCTCATAATTCATGCTATTACGTGAAAACTCATACTTCTATAAGCTCTGTTTTAATTGTATAGCAGTGAAACATAAACTTTCCCATAATACCCATAGGAAAGTCTGACAAACTGACAGAGCTGTGTGGTCTGTTTGCTACGCAACTTTTTGCACCCATGATTTAAATTGCTCTTGGAATATTTCCATCTCTGTGCAGCAGTTCAACAATATGATATTATGAACTCCAACACTTGGTGTGCACATACACACCTCAAGTCCCAATTAACCATGAAGCTAACACAGTGCAGTATAGTCCTTCTTGAGAACCTAATTGTTACATGCAAATCTGACATTCAGAGGACTGTGCATCGTGATGTATTCTTATAATAAAAGCCAACGAGACGTATTATTTCTCTAATTTATTTGATAAAGTACTCTACACGTTTTGGACAGGTCCACTGTCCATCATCAGGAGTATCTCAACACTGTATACATGCAATAGGTATTTGTCATGCTAGTTCTGTTGGCTGTCTGCTAGCAGAGAGCCAACAGAACTAGCATGACAAATACCTATTGCATGTATGCAGTGTTGAGACACTCCTGATGATGGACAGTGGAACTGTCTGAAACATGTAGAGTATTTTATCAAATAAATTAGAGCAATAGTGCATCTCACTGGCTTTCATTATAAGAATGTTACATGCAACTATGACCAGCACTACACAGGACCTGAAAGTTCATCAGCATTTCCACAAGAGCCCACCAACGGTTAGACAATGAGAAATTAATATATTTATAAAATATATTCTGACATACTTTTCAACTTCACAGATGACATAAATGTAGATTCAAGACTTGTGAGATGTTACAGTCAAGTTGATTGGTAAATACATACCAACATTTCACAGAAGCACACTGTCAGCATCTACAGGGTCAGGCAGTCCAATAATACTGAGAAATGTACTTCATTATCTCTCTCTTTCCTATTACTTATGGTAAAGTTGAAGTTCACCCTACAACATCCCATACAGGCCCATGGCAGAAGTACAGGTACAACTCTTACTCTCTCTTCAACCTGCGCACTAGATGGGGGGTGGGTGGTCAACACTATGCCCTGGCTGCTTTACCCCCCGGGCAACAGACCCAGTACTCACTGTCCTATTACTTATATGAAGATAAATATTCATGAAATCAAATCACACTAAATTAAATGTAAGTGTATCTACTTGGTCAAAAATCTGCAGAATGTACCATACAAATCATATACAGGTAGCATGCTACTGACTGATACTTGTGTCTACTATTACACTATCATTTGTCACTTCCTGCTGCACATGTGGGCAGTCGGCTGAATGGGAAATGTTCAACAATAAACGAATTGACAGAAAGTGGCAAATAGCAATCAGACAAAGTAATAAACCTACAGTAAACCACACACCTTGAAATACTCTGTTCCTTCAGCAAAGTTGCGGACCAAGTTTCCTAGCACCTGATCCAGACGATGAGCTGCAGCTTGGCAGGAATTTGACAGATCTTCTTCTTTGCACAGGTCTTCAAAGCATACAATATCTTCCAAATCAGGTACAAAACAAATGGCATTCGAACAACAATGAAGACCGCCGGACCGAATCATTCTGACGTAGCCCATTGCATTACCTGTATCAGAAGAGTAAGTTTATACTGCTGTGTTGCATGTACTGTATGTGAATACTGGGGATGTGACACTGTGTCACTGGGTGCATGATTCCTGACATTTTGAAGGGCCATGATGCCCTCATCATCAGAGAGAAGAAGTCCATGAAGGATACTTGAGACAGGAACATGTGGCAATGATTCTAGGAGAGCCAGAGGTGGGTGTGGGAGGGGTCTGATGTGCTGGTGTGTCCCTGAAGATAGCCAATGTTAGATGACCCTCCCATACCTCTTCCAGTTGGGTCACCAACCTGTTCAGCTATCCAGCAACAGTTATCACTACACCTGTACATTGCCACACGCCTCCCATGACAGCTGTTCTTCTTACGCTGCTTGATCCTTGAAAATGAAGGCACCATGATCCTTTGAAATGTCAGGAACCACTCACCCTACAAAATAGTGTCACATCTGTGAAGACTTGAATCTTCAACAACACTGCTGTTGAGAACGTCAAATCTGATATGTGAAATGTTCTTCTCAAACATCGCTCAGGTACTGTTTAAGAAGACGAAATATTTTAGGGGAAAATATCTCATGTGCATTTAAATACTATTAAAATTCATACAATGTTATGGCAATAATTAAAGCATGTTTGTTATATCAATGCAGCAACCATTTGCTTAAAAACTTGTATTGGCAGTGGCAGCAGCAGCAGCAGCAGCAGTAGTAGTAGTAGTAGTAGTAGTAGTAGTAGTAGTAGTAGTAGTACGGAAAATAAGAAAAATTCAGTTGTTTATTAATGTGCTGAATCAACAACCAAGTGGCCCACAACAGAAACAACAAGAATATCAAATCTGACTTAGTGTAATACTCTGCCTTATGAATATATGAAGATCACCAGAAACGGAATTTGTTGCAGCAGCACACTTGGAGGAGGGACAGTTTCTGAAGGACAGACTGACATGAAACAAAGGGAAGAATCAGAGGGTCTGATTGAGAACCAGGAGACCAATAATGTCCAGAAGAGGGACGGGATTTAGAACCTATAATAAACAATAATAAAAACTGCTTCAAGTTGATGTCTTCTCTCATGCAAAGTGTGTAGAGTAATGTGTTGACCAGCATTAGCATAGCTATGGCCATCACTTTCTGGGGAAAAGAACTGACTGTAGTAAATGGCAACAAACTTCTGCCGAACATGTTCAAACTTTTTCTTACCAGTAGAGGTAACTGAATCCCATACTACAGGTGCATACCTTTATTTTAAACCTAACAACTGGAAAATATAAAGCCAATGAACTATCACGAGTCAAAAATGAAATGACAGTGTTACAAATGAGACCCAAAGGCTTCACTGACTCATTAAAAACTAAGTAATATAACAGTAAAAGTACAAACAAAACAAACAAACACATAAACAAACAACAACAAATGTGCCATATGCTGTAACCACAGAATAGCTGAAAAATTTTACAACCAAGAAAGATGGTTTGTATGAAGTTCATAACAGTCAATACTGTGCATAAAAGTCAGACAATACAATAATGTCCCTGTTTTCTATGATGACACCACATGGCACAGTTTAAGTTCAACATTTCAGAGAAACTCTCTCTCTCTCTCTCTCTCAAACTTCTTCCACTGCAAAGATGCAAATTTCTCCTGAACTACGTAGCATCACAATGTAGACGACAGTAATGTTCATGGTCACTGCTGTGGCAGCCTCAAATGTCATGCTGCAGTAACAGTCAATGCACAGTGACATGCATCTTACCAATATGGCTGATCAGCATTCGGAACTGGTCCAGGTAGCTGAGTCCATCTGGAGTCAGGCCTAGCTTGCGGATCCCTTTGTTAAATTTGTCAGCTCGCTCGTACAAATACTTCTGCTCCAGCTGTGTCTTGTTGTCTCGAAAATATCGAATGTCCTTAATCAAACGTGACTTGATGTGTTCATCAAACATGAATTGGGAGAAGATGAAAAACTTCTTCCTCAGAAACTGGTATGTAAAATTTACCTGAAATGTGTGTAAAACAATCTCTGATCATAAACAAATCTGGATACAAAATGACAAACTATACAGACTCCTGTTTACACCACAAAACTGCTGAGAACCAGGTACAGGGTCCTTATTTCTTCTGACAAGTATTGTTTGTCACTTCCCACTGATACTCCCATGTGCATGCTGGCTGTTGGCTGAGCGGACTATGTTAGTATGATCAAAAAAGCCAACCAGAAGTGGCCAAATATGCTTGTCAGATAAAATAATGCCCCATAATTATGCAATTTAACTTCATTGCAATCATACATAATGTGTACAACTTCCATTTACTGAACATATAATTACAGTTGTGTTCATTATTCCTGTGCCGTGAGTCCTGATGGAATTGGCTATGTGCCGGATGTTGATGGTATTGAGGTGTTTGTTGTTGCTTGATTGTTCCACAAATATCTGGTTGTTAAGATTGTAGAGGTACTTGGAAACAAAGATATGGATATTCCGCATTATTTCCAGAACATCCAAGCCCTGTAAAAATATTTATAATTTACATCTCTAACATACACATAAGATAAAAATTTATCCTGTTTTATCGCTTACTGTGTGTTCCACATGTGCAGTATTTCCATTGCTACACTATCACAATGTAATACAGAATTGGTAATGCAGGTGCAGCATATGGCTTACCTGTTCTAGAGTCTGACTTGGCAAATGGTCGTCAACGGTAGCCAAGCCAAAGTTATGTCGCGCTAGGCTACGCATCTCCCCATATGTCTTCCAGTCATGAAGAGCTACTGTTGTTAGGTTGTAGAACGTTTGGTCCAAGTAATGTTCCACAAAGCCTGCATCACACAGCAGACACAAGCATGCAAATTATTTTCCATTTTCAGCCTACTTGCCTTCCTAAAAATAAAAAGTGAGGCTTACAAGAACATCATGTGTATGTTCGTGTGTGTGTGTGTGTGTGTGAGTGCGTGTGTGCATGTGCGTGTGTGTGTGCATGTGTGTGTGTGTATGTGCCCTCCGAACTCAATTTTTTCACCAGGTGAATAACTTCCACAAAACTTGGTATGAGTGGTATGCCACAGGAGGACACACAATCTCCTACACCCATAAATAACAAAATGATGGAGACTGGAACGTGCGTAACTGGAGTGACACTGCCACCATTTCATTTAGTTCTGTAATAATGCATGGCAATAGATCTTGAAAATATATGCAGCTGTTAATGAGGAAATATTCTGAGAGAATGTAAAATAAGAAGACCAGTGGCCATGCAAAGATGTTCTTCACTTTAAGTTTTATGATCATAATTAAAGAATCACTGTAGTTGGGATCGTAAAATTTGGCACAAAGAGAGATCATACACATAGCTACATTAATTTATAGGAAATACTTTTGTACGTGAACGATCACAACTATAGAAAGGAAAATTCAATGTCAGTTATACAAAATCTGTACTTATGTAATACATTCTTCACAAAAAACAAATAAAGATCAAGTGCTAAGATTACTAACCCTTCACAGCCCAGCTATAACTATTTGTACTGCCAGTTTTAACACTAAAAAATTTGTGTTCTGCCTACACAGAGTATTTTTATGGCTGGTATGATTCTTCCAATGACAGTTCTAATGGAAGCAAACTGTTCTCTGTAAGTTATGAACCAAATCACAAAATGCACATTAATTTCATTCTTTGAAGAGTTCAGAGAGATAAAGGACTAGAAATATATGCAACAGGAAAGTATGCACTAAGATTTCTGCTTGGATTAATTTGTTGTGTTCTTTCCAGATGCAGTTTAGTAATCTATAAGGTTAATGTTACTTTGCTTAGGGACGTAGCGTCTCTTGAACTCCCAGTTCCAAATGAACAATGAAAAATCTGCACTGCCTAACACATTCAAAGCCATGTCTGCATCACAAAATTGCAGTGGTGTGTCAGCAGCGTCAAGAACAAGTGTTTACTGGGCCAAAACTCTCCTCATGATTTACACCCCATGTTACACCATATGCAATCACTCATTCCAAAAAAACTTAACAAAAATGTCACAGAATGAAACATCACATTTCCACAATGGCAAATTTCATGCATCAAAGGCACTTGTGGATGCTGTGCCACGTCCATTGGACTAAATGCTCCAAATTAAAACTTTCTAACCACTATTTTAAAATTACTTTCTAGGCCTGTACTGCAGATGCTGTTCAAATGATAGATTTTGGATAACCACACTGTGTATTGTAAAATGTTTGTTCCTATACTTAGGATGAAAATGCTACCTCCATCTTAAGGGTACTGAATTAGGTTCAGCGGCATTCTGAAGTGACAGGAAGGAGAAAATTTGTTGAATATATGGGCAGGTTGGAAGGGTTGTGGCTAATCAGAACTACAGAAAGGCATGAGGGGACGGTCTTGTACTGAGTCAATGGAAACTGTCTGAAGTGAGATAATGAGAATAACAAATAGCCCTACAGAAGCCCACCAGTGCCCACATTAACAGATGATAATGTGCAGCCACATTCTGCAAATAAGTGGTACCATGCATGCAAGTGTCATTTGTGAATATGTAAGTAAGTACCATATGCATCCAAAAGCTGTAAATGTGCTAACAACCTGTAAACATGTGACACCACGCACTTGGTAGATGTTTTATGTGTATCCAATGGGATTCACATTGAACACTGTTACAGTTTCAATGAAATGAGAGAAGACAGAAGGACTTGTCAGGTTGACATATCATTCTGTCAGTCACACTATCAACGCTAGAAACAAAGAAATGTTAACTGTCCTCAGACAAATTAAAATCGTTCAGTGCACAGGTAATTACGTATCAGTACAGCTATCAGTCTTGTCACAAATTTTGCTACAGATTATCCTGCATATTACACAAATTTGAGCAGTAATCAGTGTCACAGAACACAAGTCGGTTTCATATGTGGAAAGACTCTTGAAAGTACTGCAGCAACAGTCATAAATAATTGTAATAATTACAGATGACAAACTAATAAATCACAACTGCATGCATAAAGAAATTATGAGCAGATTAAATGCGGGGAAAGCTTGCTACCATTTTGTACCAAATCTTAGGCTTCCCACTCACTATCTACAAACATAAACATTAAAATATACAAAACTGTAATTATGCCTGTTGTTTGAAATGACTGTGAAACTTGGTGTCTCACATTAACCCTTTCCCCGTTCAATTTAAATCGTTAGTGCCTGGGCAGAAGAGCCGAGTTTTTTCACGGGACATTTAAATTTACGTACTATACCAGAAACGCTTTAGAGCGTTTAGAGGGGGAGGGGACTTTTAAATCCCGAGCGCTTTGGAGCGTT
>Ga0123355_10020212_pt1 | contig 10626 bp, 10 predicted proteins | sample TergutEmb28metaG_3_FD_89872 | JGI IMG/M metagenome (GOLD analysis project Ga0123355, IMG submission 89872) | Embiratermes neotenicus P1 segment gut microbial communities from Petit-Saut dam, French Guiana - Emb289 P1 | ecosystem: Host-associated > Arthropoda: Insects > Digestive system > Gut ... | reverse complement strand
GCGCTGAAGCGCGACCTCGGCGCCGCACGCGTCGCGGCGTTCGTGGCCATCACCCCGTTCCTGCCCGCGGCCGCCAGGCTCGCCCCCATCGAGGCGCTGCGTCTGCTGGTTGCAAGCGTGCCCGACTGCGCAGACGACCTGCCGTTGCGGTTGACCGCGACCGTCGCGGTCGGCCTTGCGTCCGTGCTGCGCCACCGCCGCCGCGCAACACTCATCCCACCCGATCCTACGCTCGGTCACGCTGCCGATTTCCTTCGCATGTTGCGTGGCACCATGCCGTCATCAAAAGAAACTGCCGCACTGGAGACCTACCTTCTGACGGCGACAGAACATGGCCTGAATGCCTCGACCTTCACGACGCGCGTGGTTGCATCCACCCAGGCAGGCCTTGTCTCCGCAATTACCGCCGCCCTGTGCGCACTGAAAGGACCGCTGCATGGCGGTGCGCCCGGGCCGGTGATCGATATGCTCGATGCGATTGGCGCACCGGAAAATGCCGACGCCTGGCTCGACGCCGCCGTGCTGCGCGGCGAACGGCTGATGGGCTTCGGTCACCGCGTTTATCGCGTCACTGACCCGCGTTCCGACGTGGTGAAGCGTGCCGTGGAATCGCTTGGCCGCAACACAGGTCGACTGCACTTCGCAGAGCACATCGAGCGCGCTGCGCTTGCGGTTTTGGTACGGCGCAAGCCTGCACGGTCGTTGCAGACTAATCTCGAATTCTACACGGCCCTGTTGCTGGAAGCCCTGGACGTGCCGCGCGACGCATTCACCGGAGTATTCGCGCTGGCACGCGTCGCAGGCTGGATCGCCCACGTTCATGAACAATGGGCGGTTGACAGATTGATCCGGCCGCAGTCGCGTTATGTTGGGCCGCTTCCGATAGCGGCGTAATCCCGATCAGCCGGGATTTGACAGAATCCGCGCCGCGGCGCTGCAAAACACCTCGCACCCCAGCACGATGTCGGCTTCGGTCGTGTCCTCTGCCCAGTGGTGGCTGACGCCGCCGATGCTCGGCACGAACAGCATGCCGGCAGGCACGCGGGATGCGAGGATCTGCGCGTCGTGACCGGCACCGCTCGGCATGCGCATGTGCAAGCCGGGCACGTGATGCTGCGCCGCGCCTTCCAACGCCGACTGGAATCCATCGTCCATCGGCCGGGGCACCGTTCGCGACCCGCGAACAAGCGAGACGCGGCACGGACCTTTCGCAGCCGCCGCTACCAAGGTTTCCAATTCCCGCTCGAGAGCATCCAGGATAGCTGGATCTGTATCTCGGAACTGGAACAACATCTCGGCGTGGCCCGGAACGATGCTGGGCGCTCCCGGCTCGAGGGTGATGCGCCCGGTCGTCCACACACTCAGCGGGCCTGACACTTCGGGAAATCGGCGGTCGATTGCCGCGGCCAGCCGCACCAGTGCCACGCCGGCGTCTCGGCGGTTCTTCATGCGCGTGGTTCCCGCATGATTTTGCACGCCGTCGAAAATCACGCGGAACTGACGGCTGCCCACGATCGCTGTGACGACGCCGATGCGGCGCCCGGATATTTCCAACTCCTCGCCTTGCTCGATATGCGCTTCCAGGTAGCCCCGGTGGCGCGCCGGATCGATCGTTGCGCGCGGTTGCCCAGCAAATCCGGCGGACTGCAGCGCGTCACGCAGCGGCGTCCCGTCGTCACGGCTGCGTGCCGCGTCGAGTTCCGCATCGTCCACCAATCCGCAAAACGACCGGCTGCCAAGGAAAGAGCCGAAATGCCCTTCCTCATCCGCCCAGGCCACAACGTCGACACCGTGGCCCAGCGTGCGCGCGACTTCCAGGCCGTAGATCACCCCCAGCGCACCATCCAGCCAGCCGGCGTGAGATTGCGTCTCGCTGTGACTTCCGAGCAGCAACACCCGTTCGTCGCCGCGTCCCCGGCCAATGACATTGCCGATGCCGTCGATCGACGCATCCAGCCCGGCCTCAGCCATGCGCGTTGCCAGCCAGTGACGTGATTGTACGTCCTGCGGCGAGTAGGTCGGCCGATGCACGCCGGTTTTGTAGCGGCCGAACTCCCGCAGCGCTTGCAGGTCACGCAACAGTCGGACACCGTCAATAGGCATGCCGAAACCCCGTCTTCCCCGACGTTATTGCAGCACGACATGGACAGCGCACGCCACAGGCCGCAACGTTGCCGGTCTGCATGAGCGCCCTTCCCCGCCCGCATACGCGCGCCTGGGTCCGCCTGCCGTCCGGCCGGCGGCTGGATTTGCTTGATCCGACGCCGTTCGACTGGGCTGACGAGGACTTGGCGCTTGGCCTGGCCCGCACATACCGCTGGGGTGGACACTCTGCCTGGCCGCATCCACTTTCGGTTGCACAACATAGTCTGTTGGTGCTGGCGCTGTGCCGCGAGCGCAGTCCCATCGACCTCTCCGATGCCGCAGCGCGCCGCGAACTGTTACACGACGCCGACGAAGGGTTGTTAGGCTTTGATCCGATCTCGCCGCTGAAGCCGTTTCTCGGACCGGGCTATGCCGCACTCGCGGAGCGGCTGGCGGCGGCAATCGCGCGTCGCTACGGGCTGGAGCCGTGGCGCGCGGCTGAGCACCGCGCGCACAAACAGGCAGATCGCATTGCCGCCGCGTCGGAAGCGGTCCACGTGGTCGGTTGGGCGCGCGAGGAGGTGCGGCGCACATTGGGCATCGTGGAACGGCCGGTGGATGTCGATCTGCTGGCCGCCTGGTTCGGCACCACGCCGTGGGAGCCCTGGAACGCCGAAGACGCCGCCGCGCGATTCCTGACGGTGTTGCGACGTCTGATTGCGACGAGCGGCCGTTCAGCCGTTGGGCGTACCTGACAGAAACCCGTTCGTCTGCGCCCATCTCGCAAACAGCGTCGGCCAGGCCGTCACTTCGCTGCCTGGCTTCCCCATACCCCAGCCGTGACGTCCTGACTGGAAGACGTGCATCTCGGCAGAAACGTGCGCGGAACGCAGCGCCTGGAACATCATCAGGCTGTTGTCGATGGGCGAGATCGGATCGTCCGCGGACTGAGCGAGAAACGTTGGCGGGGTGTGGCTATCCACCTGCCGTTCGACCGACCACGCCGCACTGGCCGCACCGCTTGGATGCTCGCCGAGGATCTCGCGTCGCGACCGCGTATGGTCGAACGGCGGCAGCATGGTCAGAACGGGATAAATGAGGCCGAGAAAATCTGGCCGTGCCGGCAACAGATCGGCTGCATCGATCGGGGAATAGAGGTGCGCTGTTGGCTGTACTGCGGTCATGCCGACGAGGTGCGCGCCCGCCGAAAAGCCAAGCGCGCCGATGCGCCGCTTATCCAGGCGAGCTGCCGCGGCGTGCGCGCGAACGATCCGCATCGCGCGCTGCGCATCCTGGAACGGTGCCACGGCAGGCCAGCCATCCTGCGGCAGTCGGTAAATCAGTTCGAATGCAGTCACGCCGAGCGATTGCAGCCACCGGCACACTGGCCTGCTTTCGTTTCCAGCCTGGATCCGTGCATAACCGCCCCCGGCAACGACGAGGAGCGCGGTCGCGTTCGAACGGGCGGGTCGGTACACAGTCATTCTGGCTTGCGATATACGGGACACCGACCCCCGCGAGTCGACCTCTTCGGCTCCCTGGGGTCCTGGCCCGCCGGGCGGCTGTGCCGGCCAGAGTGGAACCTCTCCGGGTGCCGGCTGCGCACCGGCGTTGCGCACTGCAGCCACACAAGCGGCGGCGGTGAGAAAGAGCCTCCGTTTGATGTCGTCACGCGGGATCAATTGCCTCCTCCAACCGCCAGCACGCATCGGCGCAATGCGTAAAAGTCGCACCAGTCGTCGTGTCGCTCTGTGTCAACCGGCCGATACCGGCCCAGGCATCAGGGTACTGGACATTCGTCACCATTCAACTCCTCGCGCTCGTGCCGTTCCTGGGCATACTGGTGGGTGCCCGTTTCTTCAATCGGGTCACGCCATTGGTGTTCGCAATCCTCGGTATCTGTGTCGGTGTAGCGACCGTCGCGGTGATGGCGCTGAACAACGCGTCGCTGGCCACGTTGTTTCCTGGCGCCCCGGTATTGGTCCGGATCTTAACATCCGCATTGCCGCGCTGATCCTCAACGTCGCCACGATGCTGGTCGTGACGGCAATGGTGCGCGCGTTCTCAGTGCGAAGCGAGGCAGTCCCGCACAGCTAGCCCACCTTCACGTCCGGTGCCATGGTGAACGCCGGCTTCAGCCAGAGAACTTGAACAGTTCGTCTCTCGCGGATCGCGGTTCGGTCCGGCGCAAGAAGAACCCGATGCGATAGCGCCGGATTGGCTGCGATGCAGCAACTGGGGCGTGGCAGCTGTCGGCTTCGGCAAGGACGACGGACAAACCCGCCGCGCAGGCTTCCTGGCCGGGACGGACCAGATCGTGCCGCCACAGCAAGAGTGCGCCCTCATCGCGGCATTCTGCAGCAATCCCCGCCACGGCCGCTTGCTGCGAGGCATGGCCTCGAAGCGGCCTGCGCTATGGTCCGTATGATGAACGCATGCCGACATCAGCGCAGCAGACCAAGCTCGACTGCCGTCCCCTATATCTTCCGAGGTCGCGTCCTCTTATAGTGCCCATATGCCATTCGATGTGCGGGATTTTCCTGGTGTTCCGCCGAACGATCGGGCCACCAGCCAACGGAACCGCCGCTTGGTGGCCGGCTGGTTGTTCTCGGTCGCCGGAATGATCTTTGTCATGATCGGCCTGGGTGGGGCGACCCGTCTGACCGGCTCCGGTCTGTCGATCATGGAATGGAAGCCGTTCACCGGCGTTTTGCCGCCGCTGAATCACGCAGACTGGGAGAAGCTCTACCGTCTCTATCAGCAAATTCCGCAATACGCCCTGGTTAATCACGGTTTCGGCCTGGACGGCTTCAAGAGGATCTTCTGGCTCGAATGGACGCACCGGCTCTGGGGCCGGCTGATAGGCGCGGCATTCCTTGGTCCGCTGATCTGGCTGTGGGCCACCGGCCGCATCGAGCGCCGCCTGCGCCCCTGGTTGTTGGTGTTGTTCGTTCTCGGTGGGCTGCAAGGTGCGGTCGGCTGGTTCATGGTCGCATCCGGATTCCGTCCAGATTCAACAGCAGTGTCACCAGACCGTCTGGAAATGCATTTGCTGTTTGCCCTGGTGCTTTACGCGGCAATCGTGTGGACCGGACTGACCGTGCTCCAACGCAGACCGCTCTCTGTGCCGCACGGCCGTCTGCTACATTGCTTCGCTGCAGGATGTCTGGGCCTCGCCGCGCTGACAATCGTGGCGGGCGGGTTCGTCGCCGGCACACATGCTGGGTTCGACTACAATACGTTCCCGCTCATGGAGGGGAAACTGCTGCCGTCGGACTATGCCCGGCTGACGCCGTTTTACCGCAACCTGACCGACAACCTTGCCGCGGTACAATTTGATCACCGCCTGCTGGCAACGCTGACGGCGGTTGTCGTCACCGCCACGGTTGCGGTCGGGTTCGGCGTGCGTCCGCCGTCGCGGGTGCGGTGGTCTCTCGCGGCGCTCGGCGCAACCGTTGCTGTGCAATACGCTCTTGGTGTCGCGACACTCCTGCTCGTCGTGCCGCCGGCGCTTGGTGTGATTCACCAGCTCAACGCCGTCCTGGTCCTGACCGCTGCCTGTGCCCTGCTACATGACGTGCGTCTGGCATCGGTTCGCTTGGTGAACCTGTGACTCCTCGCCGGCCAGACGCGCCATGAACCAGCCCGTCGCGCCGTCAGCTGACCCAAGCTTCGTGCTTACATAAGGCTTCGGTTGTCAGGCGTTTTCGGCGTCGACGGAGGTGAGATTTCGCGTTCTTCGGGAAACAGCGCCAGCGTACGCGTGTTACCTGTGGTCTCGTCGATCACCTCGATGGAGCGGCGCCAGGCGAGGAGTTGTGACGAATTGATCTCTCTGAGATAAAGCACCTAGTGCTGCATGACACGGCCATCGGCGAGAGTCTTTCCATTCTTTTTGCGCTGGGTGGACCGCAGGAACATGACGACTCTCTACTAAGCACAGAAAGCCTCCGCATGAAGCACATCCGCGAAGACGGGCTAGGGAGACCGCGATAGTCGGCGAGGAGGTCAAGGATGCGTGGACCTTGGCCGAAACCCGACGCCAACATCGCAACCTCCTTTGGCGTGATTACCGGTTAATATGCGACAACTTCCAGCTGGATTTTCTTATTCCAAGCGGCAATTCCGGTCTGCACTGACGCTATTCTCCGTCCAAACGGCAGCGACAACGGATGTGCGCGACGAAGCTGGCGGGATCATACCCGATGACCGAGTAACGCGGAGTTGATACCAAGTCCCCTCACAGTCAGTTAAATCCGATTGGGGACGTGCGCGGCGCTTGATCTGCCTGTCACGTATACCGAGAGCGCCGTGTCTCCGGCTGACAAAGACAGTTACGTTGCACGTGGTCATGAAACGTCAGGGACAATGATATAATCTTGGCAGTTCGTTGTCGTCAAATGACGAAGTCTGATACAGACGGTGTCATACTCCTGCTCAATAGGGGATTCACGCAGCGCGATCCTAATTTCTGGCGTCGGGCCATACAGAGGTTGGATGACCATCAGATTCCTCCAAACGTCCCGAAATATGGATACGTGCTCGAAAATAATGGTTTATTGGTAGGGCTGCTTCTGCTGATTCACTCGTCTGTTGGAAATAGTATCAGATGTTATACTTCCGGCTTTTACGTCGAGCCCGAATTTCGACCGTATGGTCCGATGCTTGACGCGGTTGCCACGGCGCGGAAGGATGTGACCTACATTAACATCACGGCCCTTGCACCGACGAGGCAATTGATGGAACCTCTTGGCTTTGCTCAATATACTCAAGGTTCGTTCATCTTCGTACCAGCTTTATGCCGAACTCAGCATGGCGTGCGCGTCACCGAGACAGTCGAGGCCCTGCCGACATGGGAGGCCAAACTTCTGCAGGATCATACTGCGTATGGATGTCTAAGCTTGGTCTGCCTAACTTCGGATGGTGCTCATCCATTTGTCTTCGCACAACGCAAGAGACGTGGGGCGAAGTTGGCTCGCCTGACATACTGCAGGAGTCAGGAGGATTTCGACAGGTTTGCAGGTTCTCTAGGACGATATCTCGCTCGGAGAGGATTTCTTCTTGCATCGCTTAATGCAGACGAACCCATTTCCGGGCTTTCTGGAGTCTATCGCGGAGGCTGGCCAAAGTACTACAAGGGTTCGAATCGACCACGTCTCTGCGACGAGGCTTACTCTGATCGAGTTTTGTTCGATTATTAGAAGCTGTTGAAACGCTTCTTTTCCGCCCGCCGGCAAAGGAAGGGGGCCTGGCCAGTTAGCGTCGGCTTCGTTTGACAAGAGGTCTAACAAGTTGTAAAGTCGACAGAGTACTGGACAGAGTTGGAGGTTTCTTTTCCGCTGGCAGCCCAGCGGAAGCTATCCGAGGCTCTGAACTCAGCATGTCGAGAAGAACTTGGAGCTGAGCTTACTGCGAGTTGAAGTTCTGGGTATCCCAGCTGCGAAGATCAAGGGCAAGTTGATCGTCACAGCCAAATCAGATGCCGGTCAACGTCAGTCAGGCGGGATCAAGCTACTAGGAGAAGAACGACATGATTCGTCGAATCATACTGTTAGCATTGCTTTTGGACGGAGCAATGCTGCAATTTCTTGCGGGATGTGCAAAACAGGCTCCGCCCCCGCCGGCGCCGGTGTATCAACCACCGCCCCCACCAGCTCCTGCGCCAGAACCGCCACCTTCACCCCCGGTGCGTGGTTGAGCAGGGCAAGCCAATTACTGGCCGTGCCCATATGACGAGGGCGAGGCTAGCAGGTTAGCCACCGCGGCACGTGTTGCGATCGCCTCCAGCTCTTCGTCGTGGCGAGGAACGCTTCAGCGTGTTCGGAACCGCGATCTACGACCTCGCCACGTGCCTTGCGTTGTCTTAGCTGCAATTCGCGTTTGGCCTGGAGCATGCCGAGTTGCCGGCGCAACGTGGTGAGTTGCTCGGATTTCGCCTCTGCACTCAATATCTATCGCAGCCGGCATGGCGAAATCCGCTTGGGCCCGCTCGGAAGTGTCGGCGTTAATCGTGGCGCACGACACGCTCACGAACACTCGTCGTGTCGCCCGTCTGAAATAGTTCAGTTCCTGCTGCCGCCTCATGCCCGGTGGCGCAATTCGCGGGCCGGCAATCCAGTCTGCTCGGTCTTACGGATCGCCCGTTGAACCGTTGCCCGTCCTCCGGCATCTTTACTTGCGCTTCTGCAGCCGCTCAGCATGTGATCACCCGCCAGGGCACCGAATTGAACCACTTCTTCTAACCGGTCAGGCCCCACGCGTCGGTGAGTCGGCTCTCGCTCTGATAGATCGTCAGCAGCGTGCTTATGTACCTGCGTTCGGCATCAAGCGCGACCTCGATGACGTCCATTGGGCCTCAGCATGGCCACCTCGTCGAGCAGGAACAGAACGCGGCCCTGACAGAAGGTCTAGTGGCGGCGGTAGCTGGCGCGGCTTTTGGCGGCCTCGCCGGACGCGGGGCCGCAAGCGCGCCCTGGCCGGCGGTATGGGGGGTGCCGGCGCTGCAACAACACTGCAGCGTCCGGCCTATTACAGAACGTACGGCTCTTACCAGCCTTACAGCCACTGCCAAGCATACAGCCACTGTTCCTCGGCCACCGCCGATCGCCTCTGATGACCCGCATTCACGATCGCAGCCGCCCCACGCGTCCAGCGGTCATGCCGCCATCAATCACGAGCTCGGAGCCAGTAGCGTGGCGTGACGCATCAGAGGCGAGATAGAGCACTCCGTTGGCAACGTCTTCGGCTGTACCCATCCCGCCGAGCGGCACTATGCCCGCCGCGATGGCCGTCGGGTCCAACGACGCATTGGCACCCCGCGGTAACTTGGTCCAAATCAGGGTATCGATAATACCGGGATGCACCGAGTTTACACGGATGCCATCGCGGGCCTGGGCACATTCCAGTGCAATCGACTTGGCAAACAGGCGAACCGCACCCTTGCTCGCGCTGTAGCCAGCGAGTCCGACCGAACCATGCAATCCGGCGACAGACGACATCATGATGATGGAACCTCCACCCGATCGGCGCATTGCAGGAATGCAGTGCTTGACCGACAGAAACATCCCATCGACGTTTACCGATATCTGCCGCCGCCAGTCAGCCAGCGACATCTCGATTGCTGGTCCCATGATGGCAATGCCGGCATTCGCAACCAGGATGTGCAGCCCGCCGAATTTCTGCATTGCCGCTGCCACGACTGCGGGCCATGAAGCCTCGTCCGTCACATCGTGACGGATGAAGGTGCTTCCCGTCTGGCCGGCAACGCGTTCGCCAGCTGCCTGATCCACGTCCGTCAATACGAGCCGTGTGCCTTCGCGCGCCAGCACGCGTGCACAAGCCGCACCGATGCCAGACGCAGCGCCAGTAATGATGCCTGCTTTTCCATTGAGCTGGCCCATGACGTCTGCTCCCTCTGTTCGTTGCAGCCTCACCATTCCATCGCAGTCGACAGAAGGGAGGGCGGCCGATGTAGCGCGAACATCAATCAGTGCCACCATCGACGGAGCCTGGACCGCTGGCGGTACCGTCGGTGTCATGTTACCCTTTGGACGTCCTGGCGATAGTCAAGAGAAAAAATAGACGGGCGAGGCGGCAACCCAACCACAGAGTGCACAGCACGGAGCAGACCGGCGGTGCATCACGCTCGAAAGCGGCGGTGGATGGCGGTGTAATCCGATGGCTGCAATGGCCGCTGATGCTCTGCTGGCCCGAAGTAATGGCCGGTATCGTCCGCTCCTTTTCACTGTCGGAGCGCGCGATGACCCAGGACGAGAACGGCGATGCGGCGGGTTCGCGAAGTTTTGCGGCTGAGCAGCGGTAATGGTCGTCAATGATCGACCAGAACGGCAGGCAATCCAACCAGCGTATGCGCGCTGCATTGCCGACATTGCACGCAAACACGCGGTTTTTTGCGCCATGGCGCTGATGGTGTGCGCCGCCAACAGCGGCCTGTGCTCGTACTTGATCGAGACGACCGCAGGCAACGATAAGGCTCGACGTGCAGCGCGCCTGGTCTGACGGCTCTCGAGTTCGGTCGGATCGGCGCGAGCGTGGTCGTCTCGTCACCCGACAATGAGACGCAGGCGCTCTGCTGAGGGGACGTCGGCGATTGAGAGCCAGTCCCGGCCTGCGGTGGCGTCTCTATGCCGCCATCGCCCCCCGCACCGCCGCCAGCGCCTCCTCCGCCCGTGACCCGTCCGGCCCACCGGCCTGTGCCATATCTGGCCTCCCGCCGCCCCCTTTGCCGCCGACAGCCGCGGATGCCGCCCGCACCAACTCCACCGCGTTGAAGCGACCGGTCAGGTCTGGCGACACCCCCACGACGATGCTCGCCTTCCCGTCCGCCGAGGACACGAGCGCCACCACACCCGATCCCAACTGCTTACCGATCGCATCGGCGAGCCCTTTCAGCTCGCGCGCTGGCACGTCTCCGAGATTGCGTGCCGCGAGCGTCACCCCGGCGACGGTCTCCACCTCCGCCCCGCCGCCGCCGGTAGCAAGCTTCTTCTGCAACTCCGCCACCTGCCGCTCCAGCCGGCG
>Ga0123355_10020211_pt1 | contig 10627 bp, 10 predicted proteins | sample TergutEmb28metaG_3_FD_89872 | JGI IMG/M metagenome (GOLD analysis project Ga0123355, IMG submission 89872) | Embiratermes neotenicus P1 segment gut microbial communities from Petit-Saut dam, French Guiana - Emb289 P1 | ecosystem: Host-associated > Arthropoda: Insects > Digestive system > Gut ... | reverse complement strand
TTTTGTGTGGATCTCAGAACAAACAGCGATTATTTCCCTATACAGCATTAACTGACTGGTTTGTATAACCGAGACGGAGTGTGTTTACTGCGCGGTACGGACTGGGTCTTTATATATAATTCAAGTTATGTGTTTTGTGTGGATCTCAGAACAAACAGCGATTATTTCCCTATACAGCATTAACTGACTGGTTTGTATAACCGAGATGGAGTGTTTTACACCACTAAACATTATTTATTTTTATATCATGTAATTCGGTTTTGTGTTTTGTATTATCTTTACAACTTTATTACAATCTTCTTACTCCACGATACAGCGTTTTCCTAAAGCAGTTGAAAGCTGTACAGCTGGTTAAGAAAACCCATGCTCTTATGGCATCCAAACATTTCTTCACCATGTTCATAAGCACCAGTCCCTACTGCAGGGAAGACGCCAGTCTAAAGACATAGATGTACATGTGAGGATAATATTAAAACACATCTTAAAGAAACAGGAGGCAAAATGTGACTGCGCCGATTTGGTTCAGTACAGCGACGAGCTGCAGGCTGATTTTCAACGCTGTGACTGACTTTCGGGTCGTACAAAAGACGGGGAAATTTTGATCAGATGGGTGACTATGAGCTTCCGAAGGAGGACCCCCAGCTCCAGGGAGCCGGTTCGCGCTCGTTTTGTTCCTCGATCTGCGCTAGCGTGCTGTATGTCTTGAACCACATTAATTTGTTTCAGCTCGACTCAATTTGGATGACGTCAGACTTCTTGACGAGACGGGCCAAGACCCTGAGGTGACACCAGGATTATTTCAGGGCGACTTGGCACTCACAGATGAGGTAATGGTACCTTATGGCACTTGAAAAGTGACAGTCTGCTATCTGGACGCAGTCACAACAAAGCACTACATTTCGGCATGTTCAGGAACGACATGTAAAAGCGCTGTTCTCATGTTGCTTCTCAGGTGAATGGAAATGAATGTAAGAATAGGAACACCCTGTATAAAGTGTCAGTCAGTGAGCAATAATGATGACCCTGTGTATCTGCATATTCTTGAGTGCAAGCAGCATGGTGCAGGAGCCTCAGACAGCCAAACTTAACGCTAAAACTATTAATTCGCCAGTTCTTTTTGTATCTCTACATAATATCCATTTACTTTAATTCCAAAGCCCATATTTTACTGTCAGCCTTGCTGTAATTACCTCGCGCAACGGTAAAGTTGTCACTGTTCTTAGTTAAGCAGAACGCGATGAATGCGCATAGGGGAAGGGAGGTAGGGATCCACGTATTCTTAACGTTGGTTCTGATGAAGACGAACAGCCAGATTCACGGCCCGGCCGCTTTAAACCCAGGAAACAGACCGCAGAACTCTATGACTGGGGGACTGGGTGGACTACAGACCCGGTCTGGGCTGTACAAAGGAAAGACAAATGCCTTGCCTCTGCCAGCGACCGAATGTCCATTCGTCAGCTGTTCAGGCCACAGCCTAGTCACTATACTGACTGAGCTATGTATGAAAATTTTCATATGGCAGACTCCATCTTCAGGGCAGAACTGAACACGAAGCATATAGTTACTCTTAAACGTAGGTACTCACGCACCAGACTGCACGGTGTCGTAGCCGCAACGTGCATCTACACAGCCTTTACAGCCTTCAGTCTCATACGTCGACTTTCTTATGTTTTCTTCAGATGTTCGACTACTGGAGGGTTGGAATTCGGTGGGACGTTATGCCCCACCGGATGTGGCCCAACGGGACGGTACCCTATGTCATCAGCCCGTTATACGGTGAGTGTGACTTTAGCACGTTATATATGGTCCCCTTAAAGCCCAGTGGTTACTATTTATACCACCAGTTTAACATTCAGCAGCTCTAAGTTCTGCCCACACAGTGTATTTATGTGTTTCTCAGAACAAACAGCGATTATTTCCTTATACGGCATTAAATGACTGGTTTGTATAATCGAGACGGAGTGTTTACTGCGCGGTACGGACTGAATGTTTAAATACATAATTCGCATTATATACTTTATATGAATCTCAGAACAAACAGCGATTATTTCCCTATACAGCATTAACTGATTGGTGGTTATAAACGAGACGGAGTGTGTTTACTGCGCGGTACGGACTGGATCTTCAGATGTAATTCAGACTCATTTTCGTCTTTGAAGGGTTAGCGATGATGTCAGCAGATGCAACTACGGATGGTCGAATAAACGGATAACAGCGGTCAGAAGTACTTGGTAAAACCGCACTAAATTAAACCTTTATGAGAGATTTTTCCTCATCATCGCGGTTGTTAAAATGTTCAAATCTTAGCGCTGGGCAACAGCGATAATCAACTGGAGAGGATGTAAAGGAAGTCTGACTAGAGGTAGGCTGATATTCCGGCATTTTCCTGGAGGACTCACTGAAGGCTTAGGATAGCCGGTCTCAGGGCCGAGATTTGAATCCGGAACCTCCGAATTCGAAGCAGAGCACCAACCAGTCGACGTTAAGTTAAGCTGTTTTAAGTCACAAACGAAACTGTAAAGTTTGTATGCAAACTTAGTAACGTGACGTAGTTACGCACAAAACAATAAGTTCTGAGATGAACTTCAGGTCGTGCGATTTGTTGAACTGTGTCAGCAGCATTCACTGTGACACTGTCGGTTGATACGTCAATATACTGGTACTAGCTTCTGGCTAAATTGTGCACATGACTTCTACCTGTACACATTTTCATGACAAACTTGCCTAACGTGCCTGGAACACATCGCAATGTCACCATGTTTGTAATTCTTAAAGCTTAAAAAAAAGTTTCATGAATGAGCTGTATGTTTATGCTGCACCACCGCACCAAATTCCACACGCCTAGCCCCAACAGTTCATTAGTAACTGACAACAAACGTAAAACAAGCGATTTCACTCAGCTGCCATCTTGACGCACTAAATTTCACCGCTATACGTCACATGGCGCTACTGTCGCTCCAGTATCCGATACTTGCAATCCGCCATGTTGATATTAGTTCCTTGGGAATTAGAAGTACAAAGTTGAAGTGACCTCTGTCATATACGTAACTTGGGGGCGGGGGGACACATCCCCCCCCCCCCAACCCTTTTTCTACCTTAACAGTATTTTTTTTTTGGGGGGGGGGGGTAGGGGGCTACCGAGTTTAAGAGGGGCAAACACAAAAATTGGGGTGAGAGTGTATAATGACTAGTGACAGTTGTTGGATAAAATAATGTCTCTATATAAAATATCAATACTGGTGGTGGTTCATTTACACTGTATGTTGTGATGTCACAGACACACCTGAGTATGTCACGATTTACAAAGCGATCACAATTCTGAACGCGATGACGTGTGTCCGGTTCGTGCCATGGAACGGGAGGGACCAGGACTTTCTACTCATCTGGCCGGTGAAACACCCAAAAGGGTACGTCGCAAAGCAAGAACGGTAACCAAGGCATGAATGAATGAATGAATGGTATTTGGGTTCAAGCCCTTCTGGGCCCAATGCACCTAGGAACCAAGGCATAGTCAGGAGGGGGTGTAGACCAATAAAATGTGTGTAGACTATGTGAGAACTAAGTGCAAAAGTTTTTCTAGAGGGCATCCTGCTGTGTTAGAGAATTGAAAAGACAACTATAAAATGATATGTTTCCGTCAAACACAACAATATTAAATTGGTGTCAGATTCCTTTGAAGGCACTGACAACTGAAATTCATGCTTGCACAACATTTCAAAACCTTGCTTCTCAAATTTCTGTATTGACTGATGGAATGAGCTTAACTAACTAAGACAATTTTTGTACAGGGCATCCCATTGTGTTATAGAATTGAAAGACAACTATAAATTTGTTTCAAACACAACAATGTATATATTGTTGTGTTTGACTGAAGTAAATAAATTTATAGTTGTCTTTCATTCTTATAATAAAACCAACGAGCTGCACTAATTTCTCTAATTTATTTTAGGAATAAAACTCTCCATGTTTCGGACAGTTCCTGTGTCCATCACCAGCAGTCTAGCACTGTACACATAGCAGTACATACAGGTTTGCTGTGTGTACAGTGCTAGACTGCTGACGATGGACATAGAAACTGTCCGAAACATGTAGAGTTCTATTCCTAAAATAAATTTGAGATATTAGTGCATCTCATTGGTTTTATTGTAAGAATATATCACGATGCACGGTCACCTGAATGTCAAAAAAGTTGTCTTTCAATTAAATGCAAAAGGGTTGTATCCAATGAAGCGAAAATAAGCTTCGTAAAGGTCCGTATTCAATCGATTCTGAGTTCAATACTGCTTTATGTCATTATTAATGAGATTAAACATCAGACATGTCAAGCTTCCTCCACTGTATGGACCCCAACGGTTTGTTACTATGTTCGCAACAGCCTGCCACTGGAGCAAATCCTAAACAACTGAATCTGATCCAATTTAAAATTATGTCCACAGTGTAGGGCGGTCCTGCAACTGCATATTTTCTCTTGAGGTTTTCCCTCATATGTAACAATTTCACATATCTCTCACGCATGCCACACAATTCATCGATCTCACTCTCCTTCAGTTGATCATCCTAATAATATTCCATGTACAGTACAGATCATGAAGCCCCACATCATACGGTTTGTCCCATTCTGCTGTCACTTTCTCCCTCCTTCTGTCCAAATATTTCCCCCAGTGCCCTGTTCTCAAACACCCTCAGTCTGTCTTATTTCTGACACACTGCTATGAAACAGACATGATTAAAGATTGACATTAAGGTTTGTGTGCAACCTGACAGGCTAAATCGATGGATCAGACTCCTTCTCAGCCAGTAAAAAAATTCCTCTCATTTTACGGAACCCAAAGGTTCATTACCGCATTCATAAGAGCCACCATCTAAGCCAGATCAATCCAGTCCATGTCCCCACCCCAATCCACTTCTTGAAGATCCATTTTAATACTATCCTCCCATCTACATTTGGGTCTATGTCCTGACAGGCATGTTGAGAAATCACAATGAAATAAGAATGGGTCCAAACTGTGTCAAAGTTGTAATACGTAATGTTGCTATATAGATGTTGGTCATACGTGGGGAGATTTGGAGGCCCTCAGATTGTGTCACTGGAGCCACCAGACAGGAAAGGCCCTAACTGTCTAGGGGGTGAAGGTCGCTCAATCCACGAACTGCTGCATGCACTGGGCATCTTCCATGAGCAGTCAAGGGCTGACAGGGACCAGTACATTGATGTCAAGTTTGAGAACATTATACCAGGTAAGTCAGTAGCAAACTGAAAGAAATATACTGAACTGGGCTGACCTCTCACTGGACAAAATAAGTTACATTTTGTAAGCTTCGATAGAACATTTAAGTACCTCTCTGCTCATCACACCCCCACATTCGCAAGAGCAATGCTTTGTTTCGTGATCCCCAACCTTTGCCCCTCTGTCCTGCTGGTAAGAGCAACATGTAGAAGTATATGAGTGTGGAGCACTGGTGGAATGATAAAGACAATGGAACACAGGGGTACTGGGCCCACCACAAGTCTCATAGGCACTGCCCTGGTATCGAACCCTTATAAAACAACGTAAGCTTCATTTGTGGAATAATTTTAAGCATCCTATGGAAAGATAAACAATGCAAACCTTATGTGAAGGCCACGTCTCTTTGTGACCTGCTATCGGGACCTACAGAATTGGACTGGCTTTTAAAAAACTTGATATACGAGACTTTTACCCATGTTGGGCGATGCTGACTTGGACACATATTGATCCATAATAAAATGGATTTCATTTAAGGCCACAAACGGATAAACAAGCTGAAAATAAGCTGAATAAACTGGAAAGAATGCCACAGGGAAAAACATATTGTACTATATGGAACGCATCTTTACCAGTCATGCATTTTCTGGAAAAAGTAGAAACACAAAACTGATTCATATTTTAAAGTCCGGTCACGATGGCACTCCAGTGCTTGCTTCTGAATGTCTCTTCTACTTGTGTTCACAGAGTACCGGAATAACTTCAACAAGCAGAGCCTACAGAACACAACCTACAACTTTGAGTATGATTATAACAGCATAATGCACTATGGACAGTACTTCTTCAGGTCAGTGTTCCTCTCATTATGGACCAGACAAGTGAAAAATGTTCACAGCACGTTCTGCGCAGAAAATGTACACCCTGCATGTGCATGCTGTCAAATGTAACTGCTTTGTTTCCTATGACAGTCCTAACAGAGAACATGCAGAGATATTACAAAACTTACTGTGCGCCCTTACCAATACGTACAGCACACACAATTGATACAGCCGGCTGCAAGTATTACAATACAGCTTTTGGATCATTCAAACCCTCATTCCCATCTCTTTATAACTGCACGAAGAAACTATAACTTTACTATATACTGTAATACTGGTTAAACAAAATGTTCTATTGCACAGCAATGATAACAGACTGCGCTCTTTTGCCCATGTCTGCCTAAATGTCATTATCATCATCATAACATACGTTACCGCACACTACGTTTGAAATCAATCCCTACTGTTAGCACACACTTGTCAGTGAGTGTACATGTGCTCTGAAATCAGCCCTGCAAAACTTCTTAATCGTACTACTGGAGTAAGATTTATTTGTTACTGTACTTGATATGTTCGTACATTCACCATAACCGAGATTTTATAATGTAGTTGTAAGACCATGCAATCATTTTATGGACTTTGAGCTTTGCATCTCTCTTTCCAGCAAAACGAAAGGTCAGCCTACAATTATTCCCAAGAAACAGAATGTGAAATTGGGACAAAGGAAGGCCCTCAGTAAAACAGACTGCTTGAAGGTTAATGACCTTTATGGATGTTTGAATAAATCTGTTTATCACAATAGAAAATATCACATACTGTGTGACACTCTGGGATATTAACACACATTGCACCGGTTATGTTGTGGCTTCCACCTGCTGTTGTGTGAACTACACAGTACTTCACATCATCAGCCTGTAGACTGATTACAGTGAAACTGTAGGAAACTGACATGCATATTATTCACAACTACATACAGAAATTGTGCTGTGATTTGGGACAGATGATACAGTGACAAATCTTGTGTCATGGTGTCAAGACTCACCATGAAATTATGTTATGTGTACCATAGTTAGTTTGAACAGTTCTCTGTAGATGGCTCCATAATGGCAGAGATGGGATTATAAATGCACTTTCTGTGGCAGAAACTGGATCCCAAAATTGTTAATGCCATTAGAAGACAAATGGCTACAACAGCGTGGCTACATTAAAGAAATGGATAAAATACAGGGAAGTGCATTAGCATTAAAATGCCAAGGAAAGAGACGTATGGGATGACCCAGAATAGGATGGTTAAATGGTTCAGCCAGGTACTGGAAAATATAATGATGACAGTGAAGAAGGAGCAGGCAATGTAACACAAAAGCTTGAAGGAACAGATTGGAGACCTAATGCACATCGGTCTGTAGGAAACACAGACTGTGCCAGAAGAAGACAGAGAGCCACTGCAATCTCAGGTTAGACATGAGACTGACATTAATTTGCATCATCAGTGACAAACATTAATTCTAAAAAAAAAAAAAAAAACACTTTCAAAGCCATCAAAACTCACATACTGTTAAATTTATGTAAAGTACATTTATACAAAGCTCCATACTTCCACATATTATACACAACTCAACCAATTCATCACTTACCTTGCTGATCTAACGACACATTTTGCACATATTGTGGCAACATTATACAAACCTCGTATCATCTCTATGCCGGGCTTAAAATCACATCATTCAATTATCGTTTCACTGTTCCCAGTAAACGCGTTACTAACGTAACACCAAGGGCCTATATAACAGCAATTAGCAGCCGAAACACAAAACAGGCCCTTGACAGCAGTAGTAGTAGCAGCAGCAGCAGAAGAAGAAATTACAACAAACACTATACAGTTCACAATTTTTCTATAATAAAAACAAGATACAAAGTCCATATTTTATCTCACAAATATCATCTGTCACTTCCCAAAGTATCAACCACTGACAAAGAATAGCTCTTTTTAATGAGCCCAACTGTATAGGCACCTCTACACCTGATGATGAAAACAGATCGATTCATTATGGCATTTTTTAAAAATCTGGAGACAACAGTTACATTTACTGCAACACACCACTGCCTCAAACAATAGACTAGCTTAAAGGACATTGCGTTTGATCAAGTTTCCCACACTCAACAAAAATGTGCCTGTATCTTGACCTAAATACAGAAATTCCATATGTGTCTTACTTCTTCTCTTTGTTGTACATCACCACTCCCACTGCATGCTCTACTGAGTGCACACATACCTCGGTTTCAGTCCTGTACAATCATGACAGTATGTGTGTCCCTCCCATCCCAGATCCAAGCAATGCAAGCTCATGCAAACTTCAACTGACATCGTTGTGTGCTTCCTCAACTGAACAATCCTGCATATCTACTTCAAACCGAACTGCACTAATGGACGAGTGGTTGTCACTGCAATCTGGTGTCGTCACAGAATCCAAACTAATTGCAGAGACATCAGCTTTACCCACAGTCAACGGTGGCACTGTTGTGGGGAAATCAAATGGCGGCATTTGTGTTGGTGCACCTGAGGGAAAGAAACAACTGTACAATGTCTATTCACCATTAGGAATGTGAAAGGATTATCAGGATAGATCCGAAGTGAAATGGAAACATCAGCTTCTGGTCTATCCTGATGTTTGATTACGCACAATATGCACAACTTAAAAAGAAACAATGAAAATTTTACACCCAAGTAAGGAGGTTGGTTTAGGAGCAGACAAAGTGGGAACCTGGTGTATGTTCTGGCTGCATCTCTGGAATTCAAGACAGCAAAGTTCATATATATTGGAATGAGACTGACACATCAAAGTTGTGTGCATGAAGAACTGTATGAGCACATTAAAATAAGGGACTTCCTATCACCACTCAGCGCAGAATCTTTTGCTTTCATGCCTCCTATTTAATAACCACACTGCATATACCAACAGTGGTTAAGGTGCTGTACTACAAATCGGAAGGTCGCTGGCTCGATCCCAGCTGGTGTCAGTGGATTTTTCATTGACATAAAATCCTTCTGAACGCACTATGGCCCTGGGATCGACTCAGCCTCTAACAGAAATGAGTACCAGGAGTATTGCCTGGGAATAAAGGCGGCCGGTGTGTAAGGCTGACAACCTTACCACCATCCTGTGCCGTTGTCATGAAATCTAGGAACCTTAACTTCCTGGAACCCTCTGGGCCTGTAACAGGACTGCTTTATCTTTTTTACTGCATATATCATTATGGCATAGCAGTGTTAATATTTTATGCTGCATGATACAACAAGCACTTTCAAGCACAACACAATGCCTACTTTCCTAATGCACAGGGTATTTACATATACAGACCTACGATTATGCAGCACATCACTGGATCTCCTGCAGTGACAAAATGTTCATACGCACCCTGTGGAAATTGGTCGAATGATTCAAGAGTTGAAATGGGGAAGGACTGACAGCAGGGTGATCTGAAGAGACTACTTTTTCTTTGCAAAGCAACTCTGCAGAGGGACTGTTAGTTTCGACTGTCTGGCAGCAGGGAACAACTCAACTCCAGACAGACAGATTTGTCTGAAAACTGAAACTGACATTACAGTCATTCTATGATTACTATGGTTATGTGAAACTGCCAGAATGTTCCACTCTGCAGACCTTTCCTACCTTGTTACAAAAGAGGGTAAGGCAAAAAGTGATGTTTGCTTTTAAACACATATATCCATCCAAATTACAGCCTTCCACAGAAATGTAAAAGTTAGAGAGATGTCTGTTATATAAGTATCCTCTAACAGCACAACATTACATCTTACCTATGCGTATTACCACAGAGGACTCAGTTAATGAAAATACAATTACGCTAATAATACCTTGAAATGGGGGCGTGTCTTCTGATAGCTGTTCAATAACATAGCTCAGCATTGTTGTGCTGAATGTGTCATCTCGACATATGCCCAACGCCTTGTGAAATGCATCGACAGCTTCCTCATTGTTGCCAATTAGAGCATGCACAAAACCCATAGCAGAATATGTTGATGGATTCAATGGTGAGAGAACTAGTGCCTGCAAGAAAATATATCAACTGACACAAAATATAGTGACACTGAATCATTAGCTTTATCACAATGAACAGAACGCAAGTCTTAGCCAAATTACCGGAAATTAAGATTAGTTTTACGGGATGTGACACCATGTAGTGCAGAAGACATTTCTGCAGAAACTGCTGCCTCCATCTTTAGGGTAGATGAGTGAGCTGTACAGGCAAAAAGTGAGAGGGAAAGGAGAACAAATACTGCAGTTAAAAGCAAATCAGTGGGGGCTCATATCTGTTCACAGAATTACACAGTGCCACATCCAGAATACAGTAATGACAGTAACTACTGACAGAACTATACAGTGCCACATCCAGAATACAGCAATGATGGTACCTACTGACAGAACTATATGGTGTGACATTCAGAATACAGTAATGATGGTACCTACTGACAGAACTATACAGTGTCACATACCAGAATACAGTAATGATGGTACCTACTGACAGAACTATACAGTGCCACATACCAGAATACAGTAATGATGG
>Ga0123355_10020210_pt1 | contig 10627 bp, 9 predicted proteins | sample TergutEmb28metaG_3_FD_89872 | JGI IMG/M metagenome (GOLD analysis project Ga0123355, IMG submission 89872) | Embiratermes neotenicus P1 segment gut microbial communities from Petit-Saut dam, French Guiana - Emb289 P1 | ecosystem: Host-associated > Arthropoda: Insects > Digestive system > Gut ... | reverse complement strand
TGTTGCTGCCCACATAAAGAAAAAATTGTGGGCAACGCTTTGCAGAGTAGTGGTTATCAGTTGGCTCGCATTTGTGTTTGTTACCTCATTTTCCTCGGCAAATGAAGATGCGACCATAATGGCGATTATATTGACCATTGTGGCTGTGTCAGCTATGGTGTGCGGTGTTCTTCGTCACAATGTACAGAATAAATACAACTAATTTTGTTGGCGCACCGAATAAATGTTCTCTATAGTTAAGCATATCAGATATTTTTATTTTAACAAAAGCCTCACAGATTCGACATCTGCGAGGCTTTTTGTTAACATATTCAACTTCCACTATACAACACAACCTGCCCACCATTCTCCCGCGTCGCATTCATATCTATAATCCGCTGGTTACCGGAACCCCGGAAACGCAAATCTAAGTCTTTTTTGGCATCAATGAACGGGCCATCTATCAAGTAGTCTGTTAAGTTTAGCAAGGCTTGTACACCTTCGTCATCTGTTTGCGCCGCCAGTATTTCGTACGTGCGGCCGGTGTAGGTTGTTACATCCCAACCTATGCGCCTTACAGATTTTGCTACTTTGGCAAAATCAGCCGCCTGCATAAAAGGCTCGCCGCCGGAAAAAGTTACACCGCGTATCGTTTCTTTGCCAACACGAGGCTTTTTAATCTTGCGTATAAGCTGCTGTGGGGTGTACTCCTCGCCGCCGGATGAGTCCCAACTTTCCGGGTTGTGGCAATTGGGGCAGCCCATATCGCAGCCCTGGGCAAATATGACTACCCGCAGCCCTGGGCCGTCAACAAAGCTTTCGTAGGTGATACCTGCTATTCTCATGCTGCTCCGGGCCTCCTACATTTTTATGCCTATTTTCTGTGAATGTCTCAATACCGTTTGTTTTATATGTAGGGGCGAACTGTGTTCGCCCGTGAATTACAAATTTTTGTGAATATTTTCACAAAATTGGTGTGTTGCGGACGACCGAGGCGGTCGTCCCTACAATTTCGTGATAGGATTATTATCTATTTCCCGTCATGCTTAATACGGCTGCTTTCCTCTGCCAGTTTGCTGTCGTTAAAACGGTCTAGCGTGGAAAGATAACCGGTTATGCGGCGCACACGGGTTATGTCGCTGCTGCCGCACTGGGTGCAGGCTTCTTCGTTATGAAGCCCCTGTTTGCCGCAGCCGCGGCAGATATCCACCGGGAAGTTTATGGCACCATAGCCCATGTCGGCTTCCGCCATCGCGTGTATAATTTGCTCGTATGCTTCGATGTTTTGCCCCGGCGCAGACGTTAATTCTACATAGGAAATATGTCCCGCGTTGCAATATTTATGGTAGGGGCCTTCTATCGCTATTTTATCCAGTGCTGCAATTTTGCATTCCACAGGCACATGGAAAGAGTTTGTATACCACTTTTTATCTGTGATACCTTTAAGCACGCCGTATTTTTCTACATCAATTTTTGTAAATTTGCCGCTGACCTGCTCTGCCGGGGTGGCAAACAGTGAAAAATTCAGCCCGTACTTTTTGCTTGCATCGTCGCATAAGTGGCGCATATGGCTTATGATGGAGATGCCAAGGGCTTGGCTGCCGGCATCTTCACCATGGTGCTTGCCTGTAAGTGCAACCAAGCATTCCGCAAGCCCGATAAACCCTAGGCTTAACGTGCCGTTACGAATGGCCTTTTCGATGGGGTCGGATGGTTTCAAATTTTCGCTGTCTACATACAGCTTTTGCCCCATGAGGAACGGGAAGTCGCGAACCTTCATATTTTTTTGCAGGTTGTAACGGGTTATTAATTGACTGAACACAAAATTCATTGTTTCGTCCAGATATTGATAAAACTTGCCGATATCTTTTTTGGCTTTAATGCCCATGCGCGGTAAGTTTATGGTTGTGTAGTTCAAATTACCCCTGCCGTCTGTCACTTCGGGGCCGTTTACATTGCCTATAACACGGGTGCGGCAGCCCATGTAGCTCACTTCCTCGTCGCCATAAATGCTATTAAAGCTGGCGTCCAAAAAGGCGAACGTTGGGAACAGCCGTTTACATGCCACCTTCATAGCTTGTTGGAAAAGGTCGTAGTTCGGGTCGCCTTCTTCAAAATTTACGCCGTATTTAAGCTTAAACACCAGGTTCGGGAAAATGGGGCTTTCGCCCTTGCCCAGCCCTTCTTCATAAGCACGCAAGAAACACTCTGTGACCATGCGCCCGCTGGGGGAAGTATCTGTACCCAAGTTTACGCTGGAAAACGGCACTTGCGCACCGGCCCGGGAGTGCATGGTGTTGAGGTTATAAATGAAGGCTTTCATCGCCTGATACGTTTCGTTACGGGTATGTTTTTCTACCAGTGCAAGGATTTCGTCTTCCGGGGCGGTTACGCCAAGGGTCGCAAGGTTTTCCCGCAGTATTTTTTCCTGACGCTCCCGCTCTTTGTCTACATATGTGGCCATATCTCGGTCGAAGTATGCATAGCTTTGGCCGCCGTGCATATCGTTTTGGTTACTTTGCAAGATGATGGCCGCAAGTGCCGTAGCCGAGCTGATTTTTTTCGGCGAACGGATGGAGCCGTGACCATTGTTAAAACCTTCACGCAGGAGCTTGCCCAGCGGAATTTGCAGACATGTCAGGGTTTTGCCGTACCAAGACAAATCTTGGATATAAATATCCCCGTCTAGGTGTCTTTCGGCCTGTTCTGCCGGTATAGCACGCTTTAAATAGAAGCTTTTAGATGCGGCTTCGGAAATTTGCAAAACTTTTGCGGATGGGGAATTGCCTACATTTGCGTTGTCGCGGTTTGTTTCTTTAATAATTTCGGCCACAACGTCCATCAGTTCGCTTCTGGCTTCACGAACCTCTGTTCTTTTGCTGCGATACAAAATGTACGCTTTGGCTACTTTTGTGTAGCCGCTTTCGATAAGTACAGTTTCTACAATGTCCTGCACATTTTCTACCGTAAACGGCTGGCTTCCGTATTCGGCTTCCAGTTTTTTTAAAACATCGGCCGTCAGCGACATAGACAAATGTGTGGCTTCGCCGCTATATCCGGTGGCTTCAAATGCTTTGTCTATGCATTTGGTAATTTTGCTTGCATCAAAAGAGGCTTCTCTGTTGTCTCTCTTCAAAATGGTTTGCATGTCTTTCTTCCCTTCAAACTTCCTAACCGTATTAATGATTATAGCAGGGGGGTTGTCCAAATACAATGCAGACGAATTAGATTTTTTCTAGAAAATGCCCAACCATGCGTCTTATATGCCTTTTTATTTTTACAAGTCAAGGTCAAACGCATTAAAATCTAAGAAATCATCGTCGTCTTCATCGTCAAGCGCGTCCAGCAGTTCTTGCATTGCGGCACTGAGTTTGCTTATTTGGGGATAGTGTTCCGACGGTTTTGGAACGGATTCGCTTAACCATTCCAGCGTAAATTTTTGTGTGATTATGCCGTTTATAACAAGCAGCATCTCACCTACATGCCCAAAATCAAGCAATGCTAAAGGGGTGTTTGTGTCTTTTTTAGGGGCTTTTGCGTCACGTTTGCCATTGCCTGCTTTTTTTAGCCTTTCGGAATCTATCCCGCCGGCATATTCCACAAATGGGTTTTCTATTTTGCCGTGAAAAAAGCTATAGGTATCACCTTCGTCACAATAAAATGCGTCTATAATTTCTTCATAAAGATGATGCAAAGACAACGCCTTTGGAATTTGTAAGTGTGCCCATGCCTCCGGTTCCTTTATATCGTATACACAAAATGTATATATTGCATTGGGCATTTCGCTTACAGGAATGGATTCCAATGCCGCCTGTATAAATATCCGGATACCGATTGACGAAGTGAACGCAGCGTCCAGCACTTCCTTTGGAACCACCATACGGCTGTCGAAATAATTCCTATCTGTGGGTTCTGTTTGAAACAAATCCAGCCCCAGTTCTGTTAGGCTGTAGGATGTGCAAGGCGCAAAAAATGCCGCAAATTCGTCTTCTAATTGGTCTATGGCAAAAGCGTACTGGGCTATTTCAACCTCGATATTAAACGGAACGGCATATATTGGGCGAATGAGACGCAAAAAATACCCGAATGGTGTAAAAAACAACCGGTCCAACATAATGCCCAAAACAAATATCCCGGACATTAGTTCCGCCGCGGCTTCTGCTTCTTCTGAAAAATCGTCCGGGTCGTTAAATACATTTGGCAATGACAGCACACTTAGGTCATAGCCAAGTGCGCTAAAAGCCTGCTCCAGTATTTCATCGGTTGTTAAAGGGTTTAAAAGCAGATCGCGCAGCCCTTCTTCTGTAAACATAGAAACAGGCGCGGGCAAAGTGTTTTGCAAGCCCATGGCTGTCATTTCAATAACAGCTTCTACAATTTGGATAAGCAATTCTGCATCTGGCATAGTAAGCATAGTACTTGCAGTTGGCGAAACCTGAACTCTTTGTACATATAATGAGGGCATTCTGGTTAAAAGGTTAAGTTTACAGGCAACTTCCAGCAAAAACGACGCATAGTATGGGTCGTACAAAGATAATTTTTTTGCTATTTTTATGGCTTGCGCATCTGAAAAGCACCATTCTTCGCAAAGGTCGATATGTGGGGTGCAGGTTTTTATAAGCTGCCTAAGATCCGCAACGATGGGGTGTGCTTCTGTGCTATAGCTAAGTACCTTCATATCTACTTTTTTATTTTTTGAAAATGGCGGATTGATGGTGGCAGCAATATGCGTGTTAGCAGATGCATCACAATAATAGCCAATAGTACTGACTATATTGGCCGGTGAAAAATGTATATTATCAATAAATGTAGAGTGATACCACCGGCGGTAAATGGATTGCAAATAAGGCAGTACCCTGCGGCGTATTTTGGGCTCCAATTCTTGGTAAGCATCTATAAATTCATCGTTAAACAGGGAATGCATGGCTTGCATATATTTGGTAAAGGCATCTGTCACAGTTGTGCGCCCCTTTTGTGGTTTTCTTAGAAATTTCATAAGCTATAGTAAATTAACTTGCAAATCGCCTCAAGCTTCGTCCGAGAACCCGCCTACTGCCGCGGGTTTCGGTCTCGCTTTCGGGCTGTTTTCAAATAAATTTACTATATATTGATTGTACCAGAACTGTTAGCAAAATCAAACGATGCGTTGAAATTTTTTTATTTACCAGGAAATTGCTCTATACGAAACGCGCGCGCAAGCGCGCTTTTTATAAGTATTTTTGTAGAGGCGAATTGTTTTCGCCCGCAACTCACATTAAGCGCTACCCCCTGACAGCACATTCAATCTGCCGTCAGGGGGTAGGCAACAATATCATTTGGCTAAACTCTACCCCCTGATAGTACATTCAATGTGCTATCAGGGGGTAGACAACAATGCCATTAAGATAAGGGTGTTTATAATTTTACGGGGCGAACACAGTTCGCCCCTACGATATATTATTCCCCCAAATTTTCTTCTATCACCGCAGCCAAATCCTTCGCAAATTTGGTTATTGTATCCATATCACGGCCTTCTATCATTACCCGCACCAGCGGCTCTGTACCGGACGGACGCACCAGAATGCGTTCATCTGCGGTAAGCTGGGCTTCTATCTCTGCCTGTACTTTTTGAATGGGGGGGCAAGTCGCAAGTTCTGCCATGCGGCTGTTCGGCACTTTTGCATTGATTAAAACTTGCGGGAAAATTTCAATCATTTTTGCCAACTCGGACATGGATTTTTGCCGGCGGCGCATAACAGACAGCAACTGCACACCCGCAAGTATACCATCGCCGGTGGTATTAAACCGGCGGAAAATTAAGTGTCCGGACTGTTCACCGCCAAGCGTCAAATCATCTGCAAGCATTTTTTCTAGTACATACCGGTCGCCTACTGCGGTACGGTACAAAGTAATACCATGGCTGCGGCAAAAAACTTCCAGCCCTTGGTTGCTCATGACTGTGGCAACCATTGTATTGTCTGTAAGCTGACCGCGCTCTTGTAAATCCAGCCCGCAAATGGCCATTATTATATCGCCGTCTATCATTTGTCCCTTGTCGTCTACTGCCAGCATTCTGTCGCCGTCGCCGTCAAATGCCAGCCCGATATCCATGTTGTGCGCCATTACAAATTCCCTAATACTTTCCATGTGTGTAGAGCCGCAATTTGCGTTTATATTGCAGCCGTCCGGGCTGTTGTGCAGTGTGTGTACATCGGCGCCAAGTTTTTTGAATATGATAGGGGCAATTACGCTGGTTGCGCCGTTGGCACAATCCAATACAACTTTCATGCCGTCCAGACGCAAACCCGGCACTGTTGATGTCACGAATGATGCATATTCGTCCAACACATACGGGCAATGTGTAACGATACCAACATCTGCGCCCGTTGGGCGGGGAAGTTCGGGTTTTGAAGCAATTAAGCTCTCGATTTCTGCCTCCAGCTGGTCCGGCAATTTTAGTCCTTCGGAATTGAAAAATTTTATGCCGTTGTCCTCCATTGGATTATGTGATGCGGATATCATAACGCCTGCGTCAAACTTGTGTTTTTTTACTAGATATGCAACCGCTGGGGTTGGAATAACACCGCAGTGGCAAACTTCCGCGCCAATAGAGCACAGCCCTGCTGTAAGCGCGGCTTCCAGCATATCGCCAGAACGCCGTCCGTCTTTTGCCACCAGTACTCTGGGGGTACCTGTGGCGTTTTTCGTAAGCACGTACGCCCCTGCTTTTCCTAATTCAAATGCTAATTCCGGGGTTAATCCTTTATTTGCTATGCCACGTACACCGTCTGTTCCAAATAATTTTTTCATATTGACCTCCTTTTCTACACATTCTTATCATGTCCACATTATATCATATTCCATCTTAAAAACCATGTTCATATACTTTAAGCCTGTAATAAAAACTTTGAAAGCTAAAAAGATTCGAGACTTGGCTTAGCATGTGTATGACATGTTGCGCATAGAATAATAGCAGTATTAATTTCCGGAGGTATGGTATGTCATATGCACGTTTTTTTATGCCCCTTATTCAAGAAGCAAAGGGCTATGAATTCAAAGGAAGATCGCCGGCAGGCCGCTGCATAGTGGAAGAACGTAACAACACAGGGAAACTTTCCATGTGGGTGCAGGACTTAAAACCCCAAACAAAGTATGGCATTTATCTTGTTTTTGCCCAAGCGCAGCACTATTTTGGGCTGCATATGGGGCCGCTTGATGTAGATGATAAAGGCAAGGCCGAATTTAGGAGAGAGATTTTACCGGAAGATTTACATAGTTTTGCGCTGCAAGAAGTGGTTACCGTGGCAGTTATTGCACCGAGCGAACCTGGTGTGGTGAGCCCGCTGTGCGGCTATCGCAGTGCGCAGGTATCTTGGCGGCACCGTTTTAGTATGTGGAAGAAAGAAGAACCGACACCCGTACCTGTTGCGGAGGAACCGCAAGCCGTTGAGGTGAAACAAACTTTTGCGGAAGCGGGGCCGGTGCCCGTTACAGTTGAAGCCCCTCATATCGAAGAAGCACCGCAAACCGCTGCGCCCGAACCATCACCTATAGAGGAACCGCAAACCACTGTACCGGAACCACCATCTATGGAAGAACCACCGGTTGCCATCAATGATATCCTTTTCGTTGCGGAAGAACCTGAACCCGTTCCTGCCCCTGTTGTTGAAATTTCCGCCCATCTGCCTCCGCCTCGTGCAAAAAAACCATCGGCAACCCTCCCCCCTACCACAAGCCCGGAGACGCCGAACCAATCTCAGGCATATACAAGCACCATTCAACTCATAGAAGCCATTTTTAACGCAAACACGCCATGCGAGCCGTTTGCAAAGCAAACGCACGAAATAAAATGGGTGCGGTGTAACCTTCCGGAACACATGCCCCTGCCAAGCGACCACCCCCACCTTATGAGCGAGCCGTTTATGCAAGCCGCCTGGGCAGACCACGAACATTTTATATTGGGCATAACCATCGACACACAGCCGGCACAGTATGTAATAGGCATACCTGGCACATACACGCAAGGGAATAAGGCCATTGCCAAACGCTTGGGCTTCTTAAAATTCAAATGCCACAATAAAGACCGTCCCAGCGTTGGCAGCGAAGGCTACTGGCTGATGTTTGTGGATTTGTAAAATAAATAAGTGCCGTCATAATTTTTTTCAGTTGGTTAGTGTCACTAACCAACTGAAAAAAATAGGAACTTATGATATAATAGCGACAAAAAACATGGAGTTGAAACACACCTATGCGCGCAAGAAAAAAGAAATGGGCACCGGCAGAATTAGAAAACAACCCCCGCATTTTGCGGGATTTAGAAGCTTACGAAGGCAAAAGTCTCAAAGCTTATTTTAGCAACGGCAATCACATTCACTTGGAAATTGGGTGTGGCAAAGGGCGTTTTATTACAGAAACATCCCTGCGCCACCCGGATATAAACTTTATAGCAATAGAGCGCGACCCTACCATACTTGCAGCCGCTGCAAGGCGTGCAGAGCAGGTTAATGCAGGTTCGCTTATTTTTGTTTTGGAGGATGTGGACAACCTTTTGGCATATTTTAAGCCGGGGGATATTGCACGGCTGTACATTAATTTTTGCGACCCGTGGCCGGGCAAAAAAAAGTGGGCTAAGCGCCGCTTAACCCACGATAACTATTTAGATAAATACGAAGCATTACAAATACCTGAACTGTTCTTTAAAACTGATAATCAGGTGCTTTTTGAAGCGTCACTGGAAAGCTTTAGCCGTATGAAATGGACGCTTCAAAACGTATCCCTTGACCTGCACAAGTCCAAAATGGAAGACAATATCATGACTGAGTATGAAGAAAAATTTTCTCCGCACGGGCCGATATATAGGTTGGAGGCATCGCCCTCCAACGTCATGCAAAAGCATGACGCACGGGTGTAGCCCGTGGAGCGCAGCAGGGATTTATTCCCTGCGTAGCGAGAGGGTTTGGGGCGTAGCCCCATTTTAATAGAAGCTTTTCCTCCAAATTCGCATACAATGCAGTAAAAGGAGTGATGCCATTATGCTATACAATCGCAAACGCATGCAAAACCGCATTCTACAGGCGATGTACCGCCCCAAAATTTCTCGGAATCGCCTGGGCTTGAGCCTGATATCAGGCAATGCGTTATCTTTCCTGGACGAACTCGAAAATACATTGGAAGAAAAGATAACGCCGTTATTATCCGACCTTTTCTAGTACCTTACCGCCGCCATTTCCAAGGCAGCTTTTACAGCGCGCTGCAAAATGTTTGTTGTCACCGGATAATCCGTAGACGGGCTGATGTACGCAGACTGGTGCCGCAATACCTCTTGTGCCAAGTCATGCATTCGTGGCTCAAATAACGGAAAGAACACACGTTGGATTTCCGCCATGTCAGACATGTAAATGGCCAGTATCTCTGTTTCGCTTACGGTAACGCGCACCTCTACGGGCTTATTGTTTAGTATAATTGTAGATGCGTATGTACCGGGTACGAAAATATCTTCTGCCCCCGGCATTTGCGGCGTACGGTCGCCCCGCCCCGGAATAAGAAACACCAATGCCAAAATAATCAGCACCAGCCCCGCAAGCACTATGGCACCTATTTTTATTAAATCCTTCATTCGTAGAACCAAAAATTTTGTTCCACCCATTCGCATTATTCCTTTCGCTATGTTCAATATGTATTGTTATATCTATGAAGCCACTTCGGCAATTATTCCCCGTCACATAAAAAACTCCCAACACCTTAAATATACAGGTGCCGGGAGTTTTTTATGTGCCGTGAATATTTACTTTTTCCTTGCCACTATTATAAAACCCACTGAAACGGCAGCAACAATCAAGTACAGCATAAAAGATACAAAAAATCCTACAGATGGCCATACAGAAATTAACAGGTCACTCAAACGGTTTCTAGCCACAAAAAGCAAAACCAGCCCAAGCACAGATAGTCCGGCCGCAGCCATAAACAACGTTCCTTTAATAACGGCGGTTACCTTCTCAATCTCTTTTCTAAATTGAAATAACGCAAAAATTGCGATAGGAGCAAGAAACATGAAAAGCCCTACAAATGTTCCGCTCGCATAATCCCACCCGATAGTGATACGAAAGCCGTTTGCGGTTAAAAGATGCACTCTGGTGCCAAAAACGGTGGTACGAATAGAATAAAACGGTAGGAAAAACGATACAAGCAGTAAAAGCGCCATACCCCTAAATACCGTTGAAGCGTCCAGCGATATGCCTGCAACTGTAACCGTTGCCTTGTTTTCGGCAGATGTGCTAAACTTCGCAAAGTTGCCTACTTCCAACTCAGAAATGCCGGGCGTTTTTGCTTCATTTATCAGCGACTCCGGTGTGGGGGAGCCACATACGCTGCAAAACCTCATACCTTCTTCAATTTTGTTGCCACATTTACCGCAAACCATAACAACATCCTCCCTGCTTCCTTATCGGTTCACTTTTACCTGAGACAGGAACATAGTTTCGTCATTTGTTTGCATTGTAGCATTCCATCCTGAAGCCGTCAAACAAGAAAGCGGCTCTGCCGCTTTCCCAGGCTGTCAAAAAACCTCTTTTTCGTCATTGCGAGGAGGGCTTTAGCCCGACGCGGCAATCCAGAAACATGAGTATTCCACTATTTCCTGGATTGCTTCGTCGCTTCACTCCTCGCAATG
>Ga0123355_10020209_pt1 | contig 10627 bp, 4 predicted proteins | sample TergutEmb28metaG_3_FD_89872 | JGI IMG/M metagenome (GOLD analysis project Ga0123355, IMG submission 89872) | Embiratermes neotenicus P1 segment gut microbial communities from Petit-Saut dam, French Guiana - Emb289 P1 | ecosystem: Host-associated > Arthropoda: Insects > Digestive system > Gut ... | reverse complement strand
GGTGTTGGTAAATTTTATTTTATTGGCAAGGGGGGGGGGGGTACAGTTAGCAGTTCATCATCTGAGAGAAAGTGTCCTGTTGTGGACTGAGGCTTCACCGTTTATATAAAGTTAGTGGCAGTGTACATACAAACATGTTTTGTTCATGTCCAGTGGTGTCGTGGTATCGTCGTGTTCCTGACGGGCTCTCATGGGTGACGGTGGTTCAGTCGGCGGGTTGTTCGTGGTGACGATAGAGGTGCGAGTGAGCTGAATTTGCCTTTCAATGTCGAAGTTTATTCCGCTAGCATGAAGCATTGAATGAAGTTCCTCGAATAAACGTAATTAAGCCGATAAGCTGTAGGTGTCAGGAGAATGACGTGCATAATTATAGCAATACAGGCAATGTACGTGTAACCTAACATTGTGGCGCGTTCTGCAACCGTTATTGCAGTGGGAAAGCAATAAGTGTTACATATTTGTGTGTGTGTTTTTGTAGCGTGAGGTATACAGCATGCAATGCGCATGCGCTGTAATTGTCATGTGTGGCCTGCCCGGCCCTACAGTATTTTTCCACATTATCTAAAAAAGGGCACGATTTAAAAAAAAATTACCTAACATGAAATGTGTGTTTTGATATCCTCTGCAACATTTCTGAAACATCTCGTTCTAAGAAGACTTGAGCGATATATGATCAAAAATGTATATCGGTCTTCATGTTAAGTACCCGTTATTCTTGTCCGATTTTAATGAAACTTGAATTTTCTCGACAGTTTTTTCGAAAAATACTCAAATATCAAATTTCATGAAAATCCATCCAGTGGAAGCCGAGTTGTCCCATTCGAACAGACATGACGAAGCTAATAGTCGCTTTTCGCAAGTTTGCGAATGCGCCTGACAAGACTGTGACGCAGTACACAGTTTACCGTGGCGTTCTTTATTTTTAAAATATCGCACGTGTTCAAGATACACGCGTAAGGGTAATTCCAGTTATGCTCGTAGGAACAGTGTGACCTTCCTTGCTGCGCGATTGTGACAAACCCCATAAATAACAAACAGCACCGTGTTCAGGTCTCTCGTACCGCATTTCGCCCAAATCGGACAGTAAATGTAGGAGTTACGGATGGAATTTTATTTACGCGCGTGAATTCGAAACTGCGCCGATCGTCACGACCCTAGCAGTCGTTTGTACAGTTGTGTTGGCAGCAGTTTATTTACGTGTCCGAGCTTGTGTGTCGAGCTTTACCCTAATCTGTCAAGAAATGTGGAAATTCATGGACTGCTGAGGTACAGCGTGACTGCTAGCTACTGCGCAAGTCGTGCTTGTTCGACAACTCTTGGTAAAGAACGCCTATACCGAGGTTTATGAAAACGCTACAGACTAGATCTGCACTCTTCTGGGATATTACGCGGCTTAGAGTGGTAGTTCCTTACCGATGTTTCTGGATAACCTGTAGGTCCCATCTTTGAGGGTCAGTCTTGACCCTTGAATATGCGTCAGGTTGTCCTGAAACGTCGGTAAGAAATTACCGCTACTGTCTGCGTAATAACCTAGAAGACCGCATATCTCATCTGCTCCGCGGCGGTAGTATGCAGTAACGCAACTCACGGGCTCTGTAGTCGCTTTTTTTAAAGATATGTATTGAGCAGACAGCTATATACAGTGTGCACAAGGATAAGTTACAAAACTGTTCCTGTAACCAGTTTAAATAAATATTTACACTATGGTACACGTGGAACTGAATAATATGTATATAAATATAGGTGCAAATAACGGCAGTGAGAAATTATGAACAAATAAAAAACACTGCGACTTGTGTAGTCGCTATCCTTGAGCCACAGACGGGCGGACATGGGCTCAGCATCAGGCCTTTTTGTTTGCTTCGTAAATGGAATGTGTAAGACAGCGGGAAACAGTAGAATGCTGTAAGCGGTGCACTGTACGGTACTGTACTGCAGGTGCAGGATAATCGGTATTTTGCGACGTCTCCGAGGTGTGTGCTGCCATCGTCTTTGGGAGTCGTACTAGGTTCAGATTGCTGTGGTTGGCCAAAAACTCATGCACCCTTAATGTGCAATGGATACGTCCTCACCTCCGTGGGCTGTGATAGCTCAGTCGGTATAGCGACTCGCTACGGGCTTCACAGTCTGGGATCGAATCCCGATGGGGCGAGATTTTCAGCACCCTTCCATACCGGCTCAAGGTCCCACCCAGCCTCCTACATTATGGGTACCGGGTCTATCCCGGGGGTAAAGCGGCCGGAGCGTGGCGTTAACCACCCTCCCACGTATAGTGCCGAGGCTGAAGAAAAAGCAGAGCCTTACCTCTGCTCCCCTTGTGGGACTTCATGGACCGTTCTAGGGTGACGTCTGTCATCCCCCTCCCCCCGTCATTTCAGCTCCCCGCTGAATCTAATTTAGTGACCCTGAAGACTGATACAGCACGTTCCTACGAAACGTCGCAACAAACCTATGGCGCACGATGTAATGTCCCAGAAGGCTGACATTCAGTGTACTGCGCGTGTACAGTCAGGCAAGTTGTGAAAGTCTGTGTAGATGGTTTGAAGACGCTATTGCTTAGGCTAAGTCACAGCACATGAAGGTGGTGGTGGCGGCGGCAGCGACGACGACGAGGACATGCCCGCTTACGCACCCGTTCGCCGACTCCATGGAGCAGGTCCTTCATTAGACAGCTACCCTGCCATTTAATGTGCAGTACCGTCTCCATGAGAGCCAAGTGCAAACCAATCCTCACTTCATACCGAGTGTAGCTGCATTTGCTATTAACCTCCCAGGTTTTCCGACCAACCCTTCGTCTGCATTTCTGATTTGTCCGGCGCATGCTATATGTTCAGCCTATCTCATCCTCCAGTACTCGTTGTAGGGTCTGCAGCCTGTTATTGCTTCCTCTTCGGCCGCAGTATGCCTTACAAGAGTACATTAATGATTTTGGTGATCAGTTAAACAGTATGCACTGCTGGCAGAGTTGACCATGCGTGGAACTGTGGCCACGTGGTACTGCTCAAGTACTGGTCTTGAGGTTGGCACATCCGGTATCGTGTTGACAGCGTGCGCTACCTAGGACGGGGGGTGGAGGGGTCCACAGTGGCACCGCGTGACACCACACGAAGTTGTGATAGATCGCGGGACTCCTGTAATGCTTCAGACTGAAGTCCAGCCAGTCAGATGTTTAAAGAAATGTTGTTTGAGCTGATCGTTCGTTTCACTGAGGTCAGGGAACGTAGAGGAGAGAGCAAGCGTTTGTCTGGTAGTGGGGAAACCGTCAGAAAACTTTACGAGGCCCTGATTTTCTGGGGCCCACCTCAGCTATTGTTCGATGTGTACCTGGCGCTCATTCTGCGGGGGTAAAGCGGCCGCGACGTCCTGACCACTGACCCCCATCTAGAGTCAAGGGTAAGGAGGAGTGGAGCCGTACCTCCACTGCAACCGTATGTCTTAATGGCGTGTACAGAGGGCAACATTTCATGTCTGCCTTATAGGTGATAGTACGGCGTGATTACCAGCAGGATAACGGAGTTTTCTGTTCGCCGTCACGTGAAGGTCGGTTTGGTGGTCTCACCAGACCTACGAAATGGCTACTTATGGGGGCTGTTTGAAGCTACACGTCCGAGCCCCTTCAACGGTGTGCTGTCCAGGTCAGAGATAATGTATTGCTTTGTCCTGCGCCATACTGCTGAGTGAGCCTGTTTTAAACGTGCAGGTTTATAGAAATACATGGATATTAAAAATAAAGGTCACGCCATGACATGCCTGTACGGGCCCAGGGAGTAGAGGTATAGCTATACTAGTTCTTGCACCTCAACGCTAGGTGGGGTGGGTGGTCAACGTCACCCCTTGGCCGCTTTACCCCAGAGAAAGACCCGGTACCCATTGTACTGGAGGCTGGGTGGGCCCCAAGGCCAGTCTGGACGGCTGCAGAAAATCTCGCCCCCGGACCGTTGAGCCCGTAGCTGCTACGCTGTCATGGCCACTGTTAAAAGTAAATACAGTAGAACTCCACTTATCCGGATTGGTTGGGACGGCGAGCCATCCGGATATGCAAAAAATCCGGATAATTGGATTTTTCTGTGAAAATACGTCACATTGGGAGTTTGAAGTTCTGCTGTTACTATTTACAGTATGTACCTGCGTCTAAACCTTTCGAACACGCCTGATTTGCAGTTCTAGAAGCCATAACACTGTATTGTACTTGATCCGATAACCGGCAATTGCGGGGCAAGTTAGTTGTGTAGAATTCTCGACAAATTTACCAGAAGGGTCAAGCCGATCCGGATAATTGGCGATCGGGATAAGTGGAGTTCTGCTGTACTCTTCATAATTCGTGGAAATTTAAATTTGCACTCATTATTGATGCGGGGGATCTCAGCAGATTTCTTACAAGCCCAGCAGGCGAGTCGCAAGGCAAGCGCTACGCTGATATTCTGATTACTGCCAGACCTTGGCTTGATTTCCGACAGCTGCCATTAATTCTGCATCCTAGTTCAGAACCGTCTCTGGGCACTGGCCAAGGACGGTGTCCGTCACGTCCCTTAGAGACGACCACCTAGGAAGTTGCAGCGTACATGTCAGTGTTCCCATTGAAAGGACCGTCCGTGTTGCAACACGTTCACTGTTGCAGAGCAGTTCGCATTCGATGACTTGAGGATTCTGAGAACCAGGCACGAACCGCATGGTCGTATACTTCGTCGTTCAAGTGGAATGTGGCCTCGCCTCCGAAAATATGCAGCTTGTGGCTGTCTTTCCTGTTGCGACGCCCGCACGAACTGTAGCTTGAACACTCTCAAAATCAGCGCTTCCGGAGAACGCAGCCTGCTGCCTCCACCGTTTGCCGTGTCATTCCTTCAGTACAGTGGGCTGCCGGCCACAGGAGCATCGCCAATGCTGCACGGACAATGAAGGTACCCCCATTGAGTGGGGGCTGCTGACTGGCACCGCTCTGGCTCTTTCGTCCCTGGGGATACGTGGGTTTATACACACCGGAGGGCCCTAGGGCAGGTGTCGCTGTGTGATTTTGGAGATTCACGTTTTACCGATGTTACAAAGAGCGCACTGCAGTAGTAGTGTAGCAGTCAACGGAGGGTTACCTGACCCTGAAGGTGAAGGCATTCCTTCGAAACGTCGGTAAATGTTTACCAGTTGACACTGCAACGTCCCAGGAGTTCAGTCAGTATGAACACCGCTGCGAGAACCTAAAATGTACTGTGATGCGTGTCGTTGGCGCTAACACCGTCACCGACAGTCTTGGCTTATTGGCGTATCAGTACAAGACAGGCAATGTAGGCTACGTTTGACGTAACATTGAGGCGCATTCGCGTAACCATTGTTGACGTGGAAAAGCAGTGTTACATATTGTGAGTGTGTGTTTGTAGCCTTAGGTATACAGCACTCAATGCGTATGTGTCGTATTGTTATCTGTGGCCTGCCCCGCTTCGCCAAATTTTCCCACGTTACTTCATAAACGGCACGATTTTCGGGAGAAGGTCGTTGAACACAAAATGTGTGTTTCGATTTTCTCTACCACTTTTGTCTGAAACATTTCTCATTCTTAGAACTGAGCGAGATATGATGAAAAATGTATATAGTTTTTCATGTAAAGTACCCGTTATTCTTGTCAGATTTTAATGGAACTTACATTTTCTGTACAGATTTTCGAAACATACTGAAGTATCTTTTTCAAGTAAGACATCCCCGTTGTGTTGAATATAAGCTAAAATATAACATAAAAATATATATAATACAGACACAACAACGTATTTTATTAAATTATAATTCCAGCAACATGTTTCGGCCCTATTTGTAGGGCCATCTTCAGGCTGATCTTTAGACAGGTGGAGTGTGCAATTGGTAATGCTTCAGTTTACGAGATCTCATATTACAAGAATTGGTTAAAATAATTGAATATATTATATAAGTAACTTGAGATTAAAATATTAAATGTGGTACTCTATACAAAAGATTTTAAAACTATATAAAATTGAATTGACAAGATGGTTATGGGGGGGTATAGAGTGATTGGGATTCTCTCTTACTGTAATTTGGTGATGAAGTATTTCTTGGAAGACGAAGTATCTTCTGTATGATCGATATTGATTAGTTGTAGTAGTGGCATTCAGTCAGAAGTAGTTGTAGTTATGTGTGTCTGCATTAGTGTTCTTGTCGTAAGAGAAAGTGAGCTGTATTCGTATAGAATATCACTTTTGTATCTAGGTGAAGGCAAAATTCCTCTTGTAGGTTATAATGTATACCTGGTTTTGTAAGTCTTGTGCCGGTGGTGGGCAGCACTCATACGATCCTGGCAGTAGCAAAATGTTGAAATATTCACAATTATTGTCACACTGGGAGCCACGTGTTTTCATGTAATATATGTTTCATCACCACAAAATACATCGCACTAATGCACAGACACACATAACTACAACTACTTCTGACTGAATGCCACTACTACAGCTAATCAGTATCGATCATACAGAAGATACTTCGTCTTCCAAGAAATACTTCACCACCAAATTACAGTAAGAGAGAATCCCAATCACTCTATACCCCCCCATAACCACCCTGTCAATTCAGTTTTATATAGTTTTTAAAATCTGTTGTATAGAGTACCACATTTAAAATTTTAATCTTAGGTTTCTTATATAATATATATATAATTATTATAACCAGTTCTTGTAATACGAGATCTCGTAAATTGAAGCATTATCAATTACACTTCACCTGTCTAAAGATTAGTCTGAAGGTGGCTCTACAAATAGGGCCGAAACATGTTGCTGGAATTATAATCTAATATAATTTAATAAAATACATTGTTGTATCTGACTGCATTAGATATTTTTGTATTATATTTTAGCTTATATTCAAGTATCAAATTTCATTAAAATCCATCCAGTGGGATCCGAGTTGTTAAATGTGGGCGGACGGACGGACAGACAGACGTGACGAAGCTAGCCGTCGCTTTTCGAAATTTTGCGAATGCGCCGAAAAACAACGGTATGTTCTGGGCCACGTCACAATACTTCTTACCTTTTACGCTTGTCTGATGTCGAAGCTGTGATATTGGTGAACATGTTAGAATGATGGCAGGGGAGCATGGTAGAATGACAGGGGAACGTGTTAGAATGATGAAAGGGAAACGTGTTAAAATGATGACGGAAATGTGTTAGAATTGTGACAGGGGAACATGCTATATTGATGACAGGGGAACATGTTAGAATGATGACGGGGAACATGTTAGAATTATGACAGGGGAACATGCTAGATTGTTGACAGGACATATGCTAGAATGATGACAGGGGAACGTGTTAGAATGATAACAGGGGAACTTGTTAGAATAATGACAAGAGGACGTGTTAGATTGATGACAGGGTAACGTGTTAGAATGATGACAGGGGAACATGTTAGAATGATGACAGGGAAACATTTTAGAAGGATGACAAGGGAACATGCTAGATTGATGACAGGGGAACATGCTAGATTGATGACATGGGACATGTTAGAATGATGACAGGGGAACATGCTAGAATAATGACAGGGGAACATTTTAGAAGGATGACAAGGGAACATGCTAGATTGATGACAGGGGGAACGTGTTAAAATGATGACAGGCGAACATGTTAGAATGGCAGGGGAACGCTTTGGAATGATGACAGGGAACGTGCTGGACCGTTAGGAAACCTCTACTACAGTTTTATTTCTCATCACATCCTTTAGCTATCAATGTATGGCAATCTGTATATGGATCCACATAGTAAAACAGTGTTTCGGTATGTCGGGCTGTGCCGGTAACTGCAGGTCACTGTGCTTTCTACTGTGTGCAGTTTCTTGGGAGGGAACCATGCTTGTGACGGCAGTTGACTGCAGGGTGATTTGTGCTGTCGAGCAGAAAATTAGTTTCGGAAGAGTATTTTGGTAATCTTACTGTGTTTGTGTGTTTGGTGTCAATGGGAGCGTGACATGCACACTGACTTGGAGGGAGTGTGAGAGAGAGGAAGTAAATGGCCTGGTGGAATAGTAACTCTGCTTTCTGTAGCCTTCAGCTGAAGATCTCTTGTTCCATCTTGTAGAAGATCTTGATCCACAAGCCTGGTGCCTGCTGCGCTCGGATCATTGTAGCTCTTGAAACTAAAGTCATTTCGGCTGGTTTGGTTTTGGTTTTCGTACGGCCTGACATTGTGTACTTGAAATGTTAAAATGGTGGCAGGTCTGCCCGGTTGCTGAAGCTGTCTTGCTCCCTTCCAGTGGATACGACAGCCTGCATGCTTTTCGTAGTCACCGGTTTAGTCACTGAGACACGCCCATTATGCTCGGAACCAAGGAAAGAAACGAACTGTTTCCTTCTCCTTAACACTTCTCAACTCGTAATTGTGCGAACTGATGATTTTCTCTTTGTCTGGCCATTACAGAAGTTACAGTTGGCCCTACTAATGGCCACTCCAATTTACCAAATCGTCAAAACTTCTCCCCTCTTGAAGTTATTATCCTCTAATTCCCGGTTAGGGTGAACTGAGGTGCAGACCGACATGTGCATACCGTGTTACAAAGAAACGGTGCTCACCGCGTGAATAAGCGGGCTGAAAAGAATATGATTGCGAGCTCTCGGGATGTGACTCCGTGTAGATTTGTGCGTGCATACCGACGTTTCGAAAGAACGTGAACGTGAAAGCCGCAGGTTATCCGAAACCTCGGTGTCTAACTACCATAATACGGGCCACATTCCAGAAACCATGACCTTGAAACATGTTAGGCATCTTGTATTTCGTGCTTCTTACTTGTTACTTGACGTGGATATCTGAAGAAAGTTGTCATTACGATTTTGGGATTCACTCAGTCTGGTGCTGCCAAGAACTCTTTAAGATTTGTGTCGAACTGTTTTAAATGACAACAAGAAAGTGATTAGCTAAGAAAATTGTGATAATGAGGTTGGTGACTGCAATGACGACAGTCATACCACGTGTTCATATACGGTGGATATCTGCGGTGATGACAGTCATATCACATGTTCAGGTCCGGTGGATGTCTTGAAGACTGTAGCTCAGCCCGCTTGATGGTTGCCATGGTCGTTTGTCAAGAATGTGACTTAAAATTACTTCATCTAATGGACACTGAAGATGGAGGCTCTGCGCTACTCCGAAACATTGGTAACTATTTACCAGTCGACACCTCGTGACATGCCAGAAGGCTGTCAGAACCTCAAATCTGGCATTATTTTGATAAAGGCAATTTGCTGCTAAATGTGGGGAAGCAATTGTGGGGGCACGCGAACATGTAGTCTAGGCCTGCCAGCGTGGTGTTTGTGATGTGCAAAATATGTAACATACAGTAATTGTCGAAAATGGAAAATATAGGGTTGCTTTTGGGTTGGAGAATGTAAGACGTAGCATAAGGAAAACAAAATATTTTAGGGAGTTCGGAAAGCCACTGTGCACGCCATGGAAACATATGGGAAGTGTAGGTACAGCTCCAGTCATTCGTAAACTCCGCAGTGTAGATGAATGGACAGCCCCACTCTCTGACCGCTTTAACCCTGGGGAAAGGTCTCCTGGCGCGAAATGAGTGCGGGTCTTGTTTACCCCCAGAGCTCTTTTTTGCTTCCGGGGATCGAACCGCGATTCCTCAGTCCCGCGCGTAGCTTGGTCACTGTACCGATCGAGCTATCTACTCCTATGGAGTAGTACCATTTGGATAGGCGGCGAACATAGAAGGAATGGAAACATCGATTGTTTACTTGCCGGCGACTGCCTGCAGTTTACAGTTGATTGGCAGTTGCGTTGCTTCACATGATCCATATGAATGACGTCAGATATCGGGTGTTTTACATGAATCGATTTATCTTCCCAGGCTTGCTGTTACGGACGGTGGCTCTTAATGTAACCACGCCCAAGTTACTTGTTGGGAAAGTGACCTGAAAAATGTGGCGTCGCAGACTGAACGCTGAAGAACTGAAGTAATTCCGACAAGGAATTTGTGGAATCGCGTGCTAGGAGTGGATGTCTATGTGACACGTAGAATGTGCCTCGAGCGTGGGAATCTGCTGTGACTGTCGCCGTTTCTAAATGCTTCTTGACAGCCAGCACTTATTCTGCAGCAGTGGCTGAGTCCACAGCAGACTGCAGCTGAACGTAGCATCATTTGTGCTACGTGAATTGTTTCTGGTGGTGATGTCACAGTTTGCTTATGGCCCGTTTGCAGCCGTCATTTCTTCGTAATTTCTTGCGCTAAATCAGCACTGAAGTTACGTTTTCCGTGTAGCTTGCTCAACAGTTGTTGCTGAGTGTGATTCGCCTCAGTCACACCTCCCTGCCCTGATTGGTGTCTCATTTATACCCTGGTATCTCCGGCCTGTTGCCTGCGATTATGTGGTCCACGTGGTTTCTTTATTTCCTAAAGTTCCTGCATTTAAACATGAATTTCTGTGTTTCTGTATTTATATTTCAGAGGCATACTGATGTCTGTGTGGGCCGGATAGCTCAGTCGGTGTAACGACTGACTACGGGCTGGACGTTCCGGGATCGAATCCCGGTGGAGACGAGATTTTCCGCTCGTCAAGACCGGTCCTGGGGTCCACCCAGCCTCCTGTAAAATGGGTACCGGTTCTTTCCTGGGGGTAAAGTGCGGCCGGGGCGTGCTGCTG
>Ga0123355_10020208_pt1 | contig 10627 bp, 8 predicted proteins | sample TergutEmb28metaG_3_FD_89872 | JGI IMG/M metagenome (GOLD analysis project Ga0123355, IMG submission 89872) | Embiratermes neotenicus P1 segment gut microbial communities from Petit-Saut dam, French Guiana - Emb289 P1 | ecosystem: Host-associated > Arthropoda: Insects > Digestive system > Gut ... | reverse complement strand
TTATCTCCGTAACCGTTCAACTTTGGACATAGGTGTTTTGGGTTATATCAGTATAGTATAACATAAGGAACACCCTCCCGAAGTCTGGTCCGTTCCTCCTGTTACACCCCGTACAGTGGCACACACAGGAGGATGAGTCAAGCACCATTATATAGTGGCACACACAGGAGGATGAGTCAAGCACCATTATATAGTGGCACACACAGGAGGATCAGTCAAGCACCATTATATAGCGGCACACACAGGAGGATGTGTTGAGCACCATCATCCCCACCATCCATGGGACTTCTTTTTGTGCACTCGGTACATGAAAGTACTTGTACAGTCATGCACCACATAATGACGCTTTTGTCAACAACAGACCACATGTATAATGGTGGTCCCATAATATTATAATACTCTAATACCAATGTGTTACAATTGCCAACAGTATTCACTACAGTAACATGCTGTACAGGTTTGTAGCATAGGGACAATAGGCTATACCATATAGACTAGGTGTTTAGTAGGCTATAATATCTAGGTTTGTATAAGTAAACTCAATGACATTCACACAATAACAAAACTGCCTAATGAACATTTCTCATAACATATCCTCATCGTTTAGCAATGCATGACTACTTTGTATGTACCATCTTAATTCACTTAACTAGGAATATTCAAGTCCTAAACGCCTTATAAAGTAATGCACGTACCTATATCAAACCAACAACTGGACGCTACTCGCTTGCTGGCAGGACAATCCTTCAGCCTGTCCACAGCACAAATTGCCCCACCATGCAGAAGTCTTCTCTCACGAATTAAACGAGAGTATGTGGGATACATTTTGAGTATATCTTTTTGTACTTTCTGTAGCCTAGAAGTAATGTCTTTTACCTTGAATTCAATCTGTAACAAAATTACAAAAATCAATATCCATACTAGAGAAAGACCAAAACCTCATGTGACTCATTATACAAGGGACTAAAAAAACTCTGCTGGCACAGTTTTTATTGCCACTCTTTGTTAATTCTCTGAAGCTGAAGATCATGTGAACAGCGTCCAACATTTTGTTCCTGCCTTACAGAAACCAAAACACTTTAAGTGTACATGACAATGATCATCCACATGAGTTCTGCGATTTTCACAGTGGAGTAGTTATGGAATCCAATCTTCTGAGATGCGATGCTGTCAGTAGGTTAGCAGTTCCTGACGTTTCAAAGTATTACAGTTCCTTCATTTTCAGGTGTGCAGAAGGAAGCAACCGTGAGTTTCAACACCAATGAACCAGCAATCAGCATCTCATCCCACAAGAATTAATACTCTTTGGGGAATTCATCAGCTATTCTGAGAAGTATACACAATACACAATTGTACACTGTATGGGAAAAATGCAGAATTCTTGAATGTGAAAGCTCATGGTACATATCATTACCAATATTCATGTAACCTAATTCTTCTAAGAGTATGGAATATTCACATATCTGTCACAGCCCCCCTCCCTAACAAAAAATCAAGAACCAAATGTATTCAAATCTGTAGTGGTATAAGAAGCACGACCCACTAGTCACACTTTCCCTGAAAACCACAGGCCTTACATTACTCTGGGCACACACACTGCACAGAACTCACAATAAGGAACTTCATGAACTGCAAGGGAACTTTTGGGACACGACCATCCATCGTCCAGTGCTTACAAGGTGAAAGTATCAGCAGTGTCACCTTGCCAGCTCAGATATTGTATTTTCTCACACTCAGGGACATGACTGAAGTACACACAGCATGTAGTGAGATTTGAGGTTCTGAGCTGTGTGCGTACCACCTATGGTAACACCATGCTGTCTTGCTGGTGACACTAGTGTTTTAGAGCAACGAGGTCCCTGCACCTCTGACAATTAAATTCAACATAAAGACAGCACGTTCCACAAAAACACTACCAACCACTAAAAAAAGACGACACAGGATTGCCAGAGTCATGGACGAGATTCACGGCAGATACATTCTTTAGTTAACAGTACAGGAATCTCCAGTGCAAAAACCTGACAATGCACAAATCCAGCCACTTCAGTCCTACCTGTTTGTCATAGTCTTCCTCATAAAACTGCACTACAGGATGGTGCTTCATTTTCTTGCTAGCTGGTCCTTCATTACCGTCTTCCGACTTGCTCCCACGTTTGTCAGCACTCTCCTCCTACCAAACAAATATAAATATACACTCACATATAAGCCCTATGTTTGAAGCCCTCCAAATGCTGTCAGTTCATGTACGGTGCCCTAAGGTCACTTTACAGAGACAGTGCAGTACTGTAAACTGAATGTTTTGTTATTTGCAACAGTTGGCAACGATCAACATGGTGGACAGCAATTTCTACAATTTGTGTAGCTCACCACTGTCATTTTCTGTTGGTGGGCGGATGTAAATAAGGTGGCGTTATGCGGAAAGTTGAGTAAAATCTCAGCACAACAACCTTAAGACATCTGGTACTACAAGAACAGCAATAACTTCACTCTTTGAAGCTAGGCTTCTCTTTACATGACTCAAGTTTTTAAACTAGCTGTACGGCCAGAACACCAACATACCGTCACAGTCAGCTTGTACTCTGCAACACCCTGCACGGTCAAAGTTTCTTTTGCAGTTCTCATATCTCCCAGGGTTATAAAATGTAAATACACAATTGTATCACCCTTCTGGCGAGGTCTGACCCTGTGGCGATTAGTGCCCAGCACATTGTTCAGCACCTGCTTCAGCCTCTGCAATCACAAAATGTCTGCGTGAGATGACGGCCGGTACACTCTATGCAACAATGACAAACTGCACAGCATGTTCAAAATCCCTGCACACATACAGCGCCTGCCATAATTCCGATCATTTACAAGTCCCTTGCACGTGTCTGTGCGCGGCTCTTCTTCATCTACTGTTCAACACAATTATTTACACCAAATATCAATTAACCAAACACAACAATATTTCTGTCTAACTGTAAGATAAGCATACATCAAAGTTAACTGATTTTCCAAGACATGCAACTGGCTGCTGAGACAAACTGCAGAAAAAGGCTTTAACATTCACACATTCACAGGACAGCGTGCACAGTATTCATGTGGCTGAGGATACGGACAGGAAGTGGGCTTTTGTGAAGACGCCAATGAACCTTCAGGTTACATAAAATATGGTGAATTCCTGAACAGGTCAGCAACTACTAGCTTTTCAAGAGTGGCTCTCTTCCATGGAGGCAAGTTAAATTTTATGTGGAGCAATAAACTGTTTTAACGCTACGCCATGTTTAAGAAAACTGACAGCATGAAATTGAGGGTGAGTTGGGAAAACGGAATTGCTTGGACATCAGAAATGGTAATCTGAGACTTGGTATTGCTATTAGGTTGTTCTTGGTATTGCTGTTAGGCTGTTCTTGGTATTGGTGTTAAGTTGTTCTTGCACACTTTGTTCATACAAATACCAATTTAAACTGAACAGCACTTTCAAAAGTTGTGTCACAATGAAAAGGGTGACAATGCCAGTGCAGCAGATAGCTGTTACTGCTCCGAGATCTTTTGTTTAATGGCATTCTGGTTTGGAGCATCAGTGCACAAATTTGACAACAGACAGACAGAGGGAAATGACAAACGGCTGGAGTTACGACAGCAGCTGTGAAGTTACATCACTTCAGATTAGGAACTTAGAGAATTTTAGACCCTCTTCATTCCAGAGAGTGTACCAAACATTCAGGTTGACTGGGTGACACTCCCGTACATATTATGGATGTCGCCAATTCAAATATTGCCAAAGTTAGTGTCACTTTTTTCAGTCAATCCAGGTAAATAATGGAACAACATGTGGAATTTCGCCACGACCACTTCCTTTCACATCCTTTCCAAGTCACTGTTAACCCCGAAGTATGTAGGAGAAAGAACATGAAATGACCTCTTAACACTAACTCTGTCACAACACATACGCCTAATGGGTGACAGTACACATCACTGGCTTTGGCAACCATACAACAGAGCTACCAACACTCAAAGCACCCAGATGTTGGTCAACCTGGGTGCTAAAGGTGTCCAGCAAGCTTAGGCATTGTGACTAAATTATCCACTTATATTTGTAAGTTCATTATCTGTCACTAAAATGCAACATTTGTTCTCCCTGCAGTTCACTTTCTGTCAACAGTATCACACCGGATACCACAAACTTTGCTACTAACCTCTGTGCACTTCACTACACTGATAACTGAAACTGTAACTTCCATTGTTTAAAGTCATATTCATTTCATCTTGCACCGTGCTGCATGCAGATGACTTGTGCTACTGTCTAAGAGAGAAACATCACTACAGGGCATGACTGATGGCATAACTGATATTGGAAGATGCAACGGAATAGAAATAAATGTGGAAAAAACTAAGGTAATCATAATATCATGGCAACCGTCCGCAGTACACATTATGTTGGATCAATAAGAACCGCAGACACACCTACACCATAAGTGACATGAGCCAGTACTGACTGGACCATTATCTGGTTATAACATAAACAAAGAAAACAGTACCAAGTATCCAGTATAGGACTGTTTGTAATAGTGTATACAATCAAATTCAATTTCTTATGTGCAGGAAAACACAATGCAGTGTATATGAAGTTGGTAATTTGAACGGTGCAAATGTTAAAGCTGAATTTTATTTTTGCTTTGAAAGAAAAACTCACAGAATAATTTACCGTCTTTAAATGAAGTAACACAGGGTGACTGGAAAGCCGTGGGGGAAATAAATCCAGGAAGCTCAAACAGCTAGATTTGGGAATGCGCTCAAAAACTTCAAGAAAAGAGTGGTTTGATGAGGAATGCAGACTAGCGTTACAAGAAAACAATAAAGCTGGAGAGAAAGTAACAGAAAGAATTCAAAGATCACATGCAGGGGAATATAAAGGGAAGTGCACCAACCAAGGCCTTTACATTAATAAGACACAAGAAGTGAGGCAGGCAAAAAGATAAATTTCAACAGACAGACAGACACAGTACAGCCTTCGTAATAATAAACAAATAAGAGAATTCCATACAAGAGTAAACAATGTAAGGAATGTAAAACACATGCAATAATGATCAGGAATGCAGAAGGTGGCAATCTATGGAAAACATGAAGTACTTAAGAGAAGGAAAGAATATTTATCTGACCTACCAAAGGAAGATATTTAAAAACACAAACACAGCAATGTTAAGAAATCTATACAGAACATCAATTCATTGGCACTGCAAGTATGGAAGAAGTATTGCAAGCAAATGATAGGCTCAGGAAGAATACAGAACCTGGTACAGATATGATACCAGCTGAATCATTAACAGTGCATGAAGAAGAACCAAAAAATGAAATTACAGAAACTAATTAATGCCATTTGGGAAACAGAGAAATTGCTCCACACATGGAAGACATCAGTAATTCACCCAATATATACATAAGGAGACACTCTGAACTGTGCGAACTATCGTGGAATAACATTTCTGAAAACAGCTTATGACATATGCACCAATTTATTACATCAAGAAGTAAGGCATATGCTGAAGAATTAACAGGCGATTATCGAAGTGGCATTCGTCAAGAGAGATCGGCTTCTCGTAACATATTCTGTATGTGGCAAACTGCGGCAAAAGGCTGGCAGTACAACATACCACTATAATGCATGTTCACTGATTCCCAAATGGCATATGATAAAATAATCATAACTATATTGCGGCTAGCCATCAGCATGATGGGTTTCCCAAAGTATATTAGAAAGACTGGCCAGATTAGCAACAGAACAACAGGAAATTTCGTATATTCAAATATACAATCAAACATCAACATCATTCTACTCAAACAATGGTCCGAAACAAGGAAATGTCCTGGCAACACCGTTATACAGCAGACCATTTGACATGACTTTGCAGCAACACAAGTGCAATTTAAGTGCTGTTATACTTAATAAAAGCCATACAGTACTTGCTTACACAGACAGTATAGTCACGTTAAGTCAAAGTAAAGCACACTTCGAAAAGACTTTTAATAGAACAGGAAATGAATGAAAAAAAAAAATTGGTCTCACAGCAAACTGTGAGAAAACCAAAACAATGAAATTAGTCACACAAAACCTCACATTAAAAACTAACAATCATAATTTTGCAATTGTTAATGAATTTAAGTAAATGGGATCAACAGTAAATAGTATTGTAAACATGGGCCAACTACTTGCACTGTTTTATGTTATTAAAATATTTATTTACATAGAATACTTTAAAACATAAGACTTTGTTTAAAATTTGCTATAACTTAGCATAGTTATAGCAAATTTTAAACTAAGTCTTATGTTTTAAAGTATTCTATATAAATAAATATTTTAATAACATAAAACAGTGCAAGTAGTTGGCCCATGTTCACAATCATAAACTACTGCACGGAACAAAAATGAAAGTAAATGGTATTAATAACACAAGCAACACAATATGGCACCGGAGTTTGTTCAGTAATAAATGCTACTTCAGTTCAATCAATGTACTAAAGTCCAAAAGTATATGTAGAACTAGCAGTAAACTACACAAAACAGTCGCATGTCCAGTGGCAATGTGCGGTGCAGAACAGCGGTTGGCTGCTGAAAAAACACACAGCCTTTTCCAGGAAGAATATTAAGAATAATTTTCAGACAAGTGCTAGAAGATAATCAATAAAAAACTGGAACAATAGTTGAACTATAAAAATTATAGGAGAATCTCGATACTGGTACCCTACTGAACTCCAACACCTCAGATGGACAGGACATCTACAGCGGATGGACGATGCAAGAAACACCAAGGAAATAAATCATGCCAACAACAATACAAGGGGAAACCCCAAGGCTAGATGGGAAGATGATGTAGAGAATGATACAAGAAAGATAGGAAATGTTAACTGGAGAGAAGTAGTGCAGAATAGGGAGACATGGAGGAGAATAGCTAGACAGGTGCTTACTCTTTTTGGATAGTGGTGGAGGAGGAGGAGGAGAAGTCAGTGTTCTGTTGACAACTGGACCTGTGTCCTCTTCATACATACACTCATGAAAAGTATTCAAGACACCAATTAACGCATCTATTATGATTACATTACCATTTGCAGGAATATATATTGTTTGTATTTCTAATAGTAGTATTCCAATATGTCAATGAAACCATGTTCATAAAAATGTTACATGACAGTACCCAGGATAACTGCCTCCTGTAGTATGGACCAGTGTCAGGTGAGCTACTGACAGCATCATTACACAAACCGTAACAAATGTACAAATAAAAAATGTAGACTGAATGGACAGAAAAGTAAAACACTAACAATGTCCCTCAAAGATCCAATAAAAATATTAAATACATAACACACTTAGGCTACTAATCAACGGCAGTAAGTGTGCTAAGTTTCTGATCACAACAGGTCATTTCCTAACGCAATTCTACAGACTTCTGAAAATGACATATTACATACTGAACCACCGTTTGCATTTTGTCCACCACCCACGTTTGATATTTATTTTAAATGTGGGACAATCGACAAGGTCCAAACAGTGAATGATTCCCAGTGCTATTTCCCATTTCATTACAGTCTCCTAGATAACACACCTGAATCAAAATCAGCTTCCAACAACCTACATTTTCTCTATTGGAATCTGCACAAAACTGAAAGTTATGACAAACAAAAGCCAGGATTGTATGTTTTTCATATGCAATGAAGTGCCAGTACCCCACAGACAAAAAATACATGCTAGATTCCATCTGGGAATCTGTAAATCTAACCTCAGTACAAAAGAAATTCAACCTGTATTATACCATAGTCTGTAAACCACTTTCACCTCACTCACTTATGAATTTCGCCCAATACGAAGAAAGTCACAGCTTATCAGCATAAAAGCAGTATACAAACTGGTCCACTTTTAATTAACACCCTGAAGTTTTTCCACAACTAACAGGCCCAATGATTTCAAACACACTACCAATAGAAACATATACCAGAAAAATTTCTACCTAACTTACCCCAGATTCCTTTGGAGGAATCCCCTTTACTGCCAGTACATAACTATCCCATAAGGGACTCAAATCTCGGTTTATTAAACTTGTTTTTCCAGCGGTCGTTTCCATAGATTTAGCTTCATCACCAACATCTTTCGCTTTTACATCAAATACATTTTGATCGGTTTCGTTTTTACTTTCTCTTACATTATCGGAATGTTCCGTACTCTCCAAAGAATTTTTTCCACTTTCAACGATTCCCAAACCATCACCAATTTCCTTCTCCTCTTCCACATCACTGTCGCGCAATCGTTTCTTGTTAAGTATTTCAGTTTGGTCACTCCGTTTCTCAGGCACATTACTTTCAATTTGTACCCTCTGTTTTCTTTCCGACGGACCGTCTAATCGATGTAGCATCACCCTACACTCAGAAACGAGCCCGGCCACGTTCCCATTACCAGAGTCTGTTACGTTGCGAACTTTTTCACTGGTATTTCGTTTCTGTGTTACCCCATCTTCAGAAACCTCTTCTTCTGATATAAACTCCTGCTTCAAAAACATTTCTATTTCATCATCTATGTCGGCATCTAACATTTCTGAAGCGTGGTGAGGCAACACCCCGTTTCCATTATCATCGTCCTCACTCTCAAATTTCGTATCGGTCACTTCATCGACCTCGTCCTTTGTTTCACCACCAGCAACAACCTTTTCAGAAGCCATTACAATTTTCCAAGAACGAATATCTGCGAAGAGTATAACATTTCAGGAATTCTCTTTAACCAACCTCACCCCTCACATAACGCCGCACCACACAAACGGATACTTGTTATCTGTGCTTCTGACATTCGTGGCTGTGAGCTCTAATCCATGGTCGTATGCTATTCGCAGTGGAAGGTTTACGGCAGCAAGTGGCAGGAGATTAATTTGTTCGGCTGCGAAGTAACCCCAATCGATAGGTATGATCTGTGCCCCAATCTGTGGCTATTTACTATATGTGAGAGCGCAGGTGGGCAGAAAACTCCCTAGTTGTATCGGCGTAATCAATGAAAACGTACGAGTGGAGAGGGGAAGGGAGAGTTGTGTTAGTAACCAAACGCAATACAAATACTAGCTCTGAAGTGGCGGCGACAAGAATTCAAGATCAAGACTGTCGGCACATGACGGTGCAGTCATCTGTGGTGGTACGCTCGTCAGCCCCACGCAGTAGAGGAAGACTCAACCTACACTAGAAAAAAGGTCGGTGAACTGGCTTAACTCGTTGCTTACGTCATTTAACGTCGACAAAGTTTGGTGCCTTGGTAGAAACGTTTAATAATAATCTTACCTTCCGTTGCCCGCTGCCGACAACAACATTTTGACCGAATAGATGTTTAGGCTGTATCTCGTAAATATCTCGTAAAGTGTGTTGCTTTAGTTTTCGTTGACATTAAAAGTATTATCTTGCTGACCGTGTCAGTAATTTTTTGTGATCTGTAACATTTATGTGTGGTGAACCAATTGCAACACTATGTGTCGAAAGAACGCCAAGACAGAAGTTTCGTCGGACGGATATATTGGTTGGTTTTGTTGTTTTAAACGTATTAGTAAATGTTCGGTCTATAATTCGTGAATCTCTTTAGCCCTTTACTTCGAGTGGCACTGTCTAGTCCGCGACATTACTGGACAGTATTTCATCTTTGCCTGGGAATACCCATGTAAGCACTACCGACGGTCAAGGGAAGGGTGAAGCACAACCCTTTATGAATTGTGGCTCACGTAATGCGTTGTTTACGTAGCAGGAAACATTGTGGGTCGTTTGGTGTAGGTACAGCTGGAGTTTGGCAAGTTCGTGATGTAAGTGTATTCAATACCAGTATTTCTAGGATTATACCCGTTACAGAACAAACGTAATTCTCGCATTTCACCATGGGTTTAGTTAATTATTGAAATATGAATGAAATGTATTTCACCTTTCTCCTCAGCAGTCATTGTTCTAATAAGTCCCTGTAATTCAAGTTTTAAATGTTAAGGGAACTTGGGAAGTAATGGTATTCAGAAAGTTGCTATGAAGGTAAGGGCATATGTTATGTGTCTTGAGCATTTCCATTGTATACTTTAAAGTTTGTGATATATTGTTACCTTGTTGAGTATCATTTTGTGCAAAATTTTTTCTTTGAGAAATAATTTATATCTTTTCCTTACTAATGTTTCTTAATAAAAACAAAGACCAATTCACAGTCAGCTGCCAGGTTCATCATTATGACACTAGAAAGCAGTCAGACTTCCATCAGCTTACAGCGAATCAGACTAAATATCAAAAAGGAATTGGGTATATGGCTGTAAAAGTCTTTAATAGGTTACCTACTAATGTCAAGAAAGAGTTTGGTAATTCAAAAAACTTTAGACACAATTTAAAAAAAGTTCTTAGAGAAAAATAATTTTACTCATTACAAGAGTATTTTGAATTGTAAAGTATACAAGTTATACAAAACAACTAGAGTTAGATAACTCAGTAGAGATGTCAGCACATCTCAACATATTATAAATTAAGAGTGTCATATATGGTTATAAATAACGATATGCTATGCATTGATAGAAAATTATGTTGTATTTTATGTATTTTAGGTATTTTATGTATCATAGGTCTAAACAATTGTAGTAACTCAACTGTCAAACTATGT
>Ga0123355_10020207_pt1 | contig 10627 bp, 4 predicted proteins | sample TergutEmb28metaG_3_FD_89872 | JGI IMG/M metagenome (GOLD analysis project Ga0123355, IMG submission 89872) | Embiratermes neotenicus P1 segment gut microbial communities from Petit-Saut dam, French Guiana - Emb289 P1 | ecosystem: Host-associated > Arthropoda: Insects > Digestive system > Gut ... | reverse complement strand
CACATCTGATAAATAACTACAAGTCGTCAGCTCCTGAAGATGGGCACAAGGTGGCCCGAAACATGTTGAGCAACCTATAAAGGAGAAATAAACTTAATACTAAAAGTGACATCTAGTTGGTCTGTTTATCCACATTAAACTGAAGATGGTTTAAAAAGGAAAACCGAAATCTGTAATTGTAATTAGCTTTTATTTTTCATTGTGTTACACTGTCAAATTATATATAATTTAAATATCGAAAAACACAAGGAGGATGCCTTACTTGAAAATTACAAATCTCTATAAGGCATACGATACTATAGTAGAGATATTTGGAAATGATTTTTATCTATTTGTATACGTAAAAGTTTAATGCAAGTAAATGTTTATCTTAAAAAATGGGCTTCGCATATTTGTGCTAACAAACATTACGTAAGCAGCGGTTGGAATGCAGTTCAGTGGCGTTTTTAAGCAAGAAAACAAATTGTTAGCTTCACTAATATTGACATTAGTTCATAAGAGATCGCCGGCAGTCGTTGTGGAACGCGAAGTGGTAAAGTCGAACGGAACATTCGAAATTGGGTAAATAAAAAAACCGATGATGGACACAGAGTATCAGGTCTTCGTGCATTAAGGAACAAGAAAATGTGAAATAGGACGATTGGACGATCGGAACAATGGAATATTGGCAAATGTAAAACGGATAACTGTCAGTTTACAAAGACTGTGATATGGAGCGAGAGAAAAGTATTAACAATATATATATATATATATATATATATCTTAATATTATTTGATTCTTTTGTGTTTCTTATTAATCTTTTTTCTTCATATGCCAGCATTAATCTGTTTTCGTCCCATTAGAAAAGATGAATTCATTGTACTTTTAAAGCAGATTCAAATTACACAGATATTAATAAAAAATGTGGGTCTTAAATTGAACAGTTAAAAGCTAAATTCAATGGCTAGTACTTCTTTGTGAAAGCCAAGATTTTGCTCGGCGTCAAGTGGAACTTTCTGTGATTTTGCGGTTATATGAATTTTGGATTGAATTAGAGTTCCTTCTGGATGTGAAGACATTCGATTTTTATTTGTTATTCAATATTTGTTCTTGATAACGTTGCGTAAGTTATATGTAAAAGATGGTATTTGAACCCCTCGTTGGACTCTTGTTATGAAAGTCTCAATTCGTTAATCCGTATGGGAAGTTTTGGAGTTTATCTGTCGTAATATCTGCGCCATTCTTTGGTGATGATTGCTGATCTACATTGGACGACCTGTATTTTAAGTCATTATTTTTTTTACACAGGAAAATAAAAATATATATTTACGCCTGTATATTTGAAATGTTGCTTTGGAATGTTGAGTTGTAAAAGAGGAATCATCGTCCTTGAAATTAGAGAAAGAACAATTGTGGTTAATGCCAAAATTAGTGGAATTTAAATTAAAAACGTGATGACCTTTTTTTGCCAAATTTTCTCATAAAAACCGAATCAAAATAACAGTGCAGTTATTTCAAAAATTAAATGTTATTAATATTTTATATGAATAAGTTTAGAATGTTTTGAAATATTTAAAACGGTGGTTTCGTTTATGACAAAAATTTGCGGAAAACTAAATAAAATTATTTATATAGGTAGCCATAAAACAAGAAAATAGAGTCAGTATTTCCCTCGAATATTACCTGTAAAACCATGAAACGTTTAAAACTACTTTCAGTTTTTGACAAAGGAAATTATGAATAGAGAAGGCTGGAGAATGAAGAAAAATCTTCACCGCTCGAAGATACCTGTGATTGTTAATAATTTTTGTGTTTTCTGAATTATGTAAGTAACGTCATACGTATTATTACGATGAGGTCTGCTGGTGAAATCACGATCTACTGAACTACCGAATGGAAAGTTACAGATTTGTTTCTTTTTTTCTAGAAATCTTTATCGCATTGTAAGCCTGCATCTTCCCGACCAACCAGTGGGAGATGCGGTAAAACAGACACTTATCGTAGTAAGGAATTAAAATATATTTATTAATATCTGTGATATAAAAAATATATTAAACTTCTTCGCTACAATTTAAAATCCCTCTCCATTCACAGATCTTTTCACATGCAGTATTTTAAGGATGTGTAATTACAGGGCGGTTACAAATTATCTACACAAAGCATAATTAGGGCTTAGAAAAAGAATGTTGTGAAAAAATTATTCTTTTTGTAATACATACTTACTTCCTTATTTACTAACTTACTTACTTACTTACTTACTTACTTACTTACTTACTTACTTACTTACTTACTTACTTACTTACTTACTTACTTACACCATGGTGCAGAATCCTTCTTGAGAAGCTAACTGGTTTGCATCTAGTCAAGAAATTCCCCGCACTTTACGGAACCCGAAGGTTCATTACCGCACTCACAAGCGTCCGCCACCTGTCTGTATCCTGGGCCAGCCCAATCCAGTCCATATACCCACATCCCACCTCCTGGAGATCCATCCTAATATTATTCACCCACCTACGCCTAGGTCTCCTCAGTGGTCTCCTTCCCTCTGGTTTCCCCACTAAGACCCTATACATCTCCCTCTCCTCACCCATACGCGCCACATGCCCAGCCCATCTCATTCTTCTCTATTTTATCACCCGCACGATATTGGGTGAGAAGCACAAACCATTTAGCTTTTTATAATAAAGATAAAAACCTCTACTGCCGTTTCTCATTAATTGTTATGGAATGTGAACGACATGGATTTTTATGCACGTGAAAGCAACGCCATTCTCCATCCACTGTTTCCCTTTCGGTACGATACGCCGAGGACGGTGGTTACTCTATCCACCACACGAAACTAAATTTCGTTTTCGAGATCTGAGTGAATCTTGATATTCATATAATATGGAATGTTTGGAATAATAATTTTTATTGTGTTTAGAGATGTGTAATGACAAATTAGGTTCATATATGAGATGGAATAAGTGACAGTCAAAACTGTTATGCATTTTTTAGTTAAAATATTTCTTTATTGTGAGATTATATAGAAGTTACTCATTATATTAAAAAACAAATACAGTTCTCTTATCCGTACTCTCTAAGAGAGTGCACTAGAATCTGGCAGAAAAATAAGTTTTGATACTCTCGTTCCAAAAGGTAGTATGTAGTAAGTGTGTCAGAAGTATCACATGATTATCATCTTTTTTTTAATTAACTTGAAAGCCCCAAGAAACCGAAATATTCTTAACGGGTGAATAGTTGCTGACGTTTAGGTAGTCTTCTAGTATCACTGATTTTACTATAAGCCGAAGGTACAGACATATATAGTTAGCACGGAAAACAACTTCCATAACCTGGGTATGTGATCTGATATTTTACCTTACACGCTAAATATCTCTCAGTTCTCACTGCTTCTCCTGACAGATGGATTTCAGAAGTACGTTTCCCTTTGATGCATATTAACGACCACATTTATGACTTTGAAACCGATGTACAGAAGACATGGAACTTTAAATTCACGGCCTTTTACATCTTAATTCCTTGATTCCTATGCAGCATGTAATCATCTTCCAGTTCAAGTATTTGTCACCAAGCATTACGCTTTAAACTTGTATTTGGAATTATGTTGGTTAGAAACTGAAAGTAGAAATGATAGTTTCATCCAAATATCTGGTACACTTCCTTGCCCATTCTAAGTTCTCCTCAAAAGTATGGCATTTGAAGTGAAGTTGTGATTATATCCACATACGTTAATATACACTGATTATTGTCCAATATATATACCTATATGGGTCGAGGGTATGGAGTGACTCTAAGAAATTTTACATATTGATTTTTGTTTTATATTCAGGCATCAAATAACGGATGATTCTAAAATTAAGCTCTTAATTTACATACAGTCAAAATGTTAGTTATGTTGCACTATCCAGATCCTGTGTTTAATTAAAATACAAGAAGAGCAGCTACAGACACAAATCTATAAGAATGCTAAGCGTTTTGATGTCTACATCAATGGACCAGTTTTTTCTCATTCTTTTCTTTCACTTGAAGCAGGAACATTAATAAAGACAGCGTCTCTTGCATTATCTGCGAAAGAAAATTATTTAATTATCAGCGTATAGGTGTGTATGAGTAAGAAACCACATAACCTATGAAAATTGGAAGAAAACAGTTCAGTTATGACCTTTCAGAAAAAAAACATCAGAATATCTCGTAGTGTAAGCTTTTAGACTCCAGAAACGTGTGACCATTTTACATGTTCAATAGCCGTCACTGAAACGATTTAAACATGTCAGTTAATAGCAAAATACAACGAAAATTTTAAATGTTATGCATTTGTTGTTTTGTTTTTTAAGTACTAATCTTGTGACCCATTTGAGATATATTTATCTATTCTTCATCTCTTTTATTCTGGATATTCCTGGACTTCAGCTCCTGTCCTTCGTTCATCAAGTTGATAGAATTAAGAATTTCTCAATACTAAGAAATATCTTTGACAATACTGAATTCCGCTGATGTTGAATGTTTCCTTTAAGTGTATGAAAACAATTTTTAATTGGTCTTATCCTTAGTAATATAAAGAAATTTGTTTACAGCCATTATAATTTTAGGAAACAGCAGTCTGACCAAGAAAGAGACCAAAAATATTTTAAAACATAACGACCATGCAATATACTTACAGCATATTTTGAATGCCAAACAAAAGCGATATCCTTAACAATAGAGGAAACTGGAACCATCTTATTATCGTTCAAGAAGAAGTTGGGTAGTTTACCTACAAAAACACTCCGAAGAGTCGTGACGTAACCAGGGTCGACTCGACATTTCTTGGAGCTCCTCGGTAGGTTTTTGATTTGGCACCCGGAAAGGCTAATATATTTATGAACATTACAACAGATATTCTTTAAACTCTGCTAAGACTGGGATAGCAATTTTGAGGAAAGTGAATGCCCGAACTGCAGATAATTTTCGGATAGGTGCTTTCGCATGGGGAAAGCCGAGTTTGTTCTTGCCATTTTCCCGATTATTCCAGTGACTTCTAAGTGCTCATTGTGGTTCGGTGTCATGGTCGTCTGTCCGGCTTCACTTCCCCTTATTTTGGGCATGGGCATAATACATTTTATTCTTTTTAATAATACCCTCGATCTAATATAATAAAATAAAGCTAAAAAAATTTTACATATAAAATATTACTGATTAAAAATCTCAAATTGTTCGCCGATCCAACATCATTAAGGATTTGAGTACAAATGGCAATGCTTTGAAATATGTTGGATGATTAATAAAAATGTTTTAATTGTGTACTTTTTTTTATATTTTAAAACATCTATTCATTCGTGAACTGTCATGATGTGTTTCAAACCGTTCGAAGTAATTTGACAACTTTACATTATAAGATATTAGTTACGTAACTTTCGAGTACATTTTTAATATTAGTACAGGGTATTTGCAAATCCCGGTGGTCGCGTGGTCTAAAGCCTGGGTTAGCTGCAGTTCGCTTGCTGTTTTGGTGGGTTCGAATTGCGCCGTTGTCATGAAAGTCTGTCTCTTGTGAGTGTTGTGTGTTATCAGGTAGAGTTCTCTGCGTCGGGATGATCTCTTGTCCAGAGGAGTCCTATCGAGAGTGGTGTGTCTGAGTGTGATAGAGAACCCTAAACACGAAGGAAACCAGGGTCACTAGGGGCGGATGACGCGTGAAAAAATAATGCAGAAAATTTATACTACATACATTCATCATAGTCAAATTTGACACCGGAACAAACTTTCCCGCTGTCAGTTGGAACCGCTTGTTAGCTGTAGCAATGATGAGCATCAGGCAGCGCTGAAATGGGATAGCAGTTCCCACCCAGTCACACCCGAATGCCGCGTCTCTCACACTCTCCGCCTGAAATATTTCACATTTAATGTTTTAGCTCCTTTTGGGATTCTGGTACTTGTAACGAATATTTGTCTTCCCTACTCTGGTAATTTTGTGTCATAGCGTGGTGGCATCGTACTGAATCATACTGAGATTTTTTCTATTTATTTTCAGTGTTTAAGAATTTATTTCTCGCCTCCTTGAATTTTTCAAATTTAATTTTTCCCAGATTTTAATTATCTTGTTGTATCATGCCTCCTACACAAAGAGTACCTTTTTTCCTTCCCAGCAGTAAATCGGCCGAAGCCTGGCACGGACCACCCACCTTTTTCTAGCGACGGGGTTAAAAATAGGGACTTCTATACTTCTGTCTCCTTTCTGCATTTGCTTTTCTTATAATGGGCAGCTCTACTTTTATGTCATTTCATCCTTTTCGGTTTACTGAAAATATTCCTCTTACCCAGGTAAATTTTCACCTCAATTTTTTACTTAATTTTTAATCACGTACAAGCTCTTATGCATCAAACACTAATATTCATTTATATTAATACTGCTCGCCCATCACGTAATGTAAAATACTGTTATATTTTATTTGTCCAGATATAAGACCAGAAATTGAACAAATTGGCAATTCTTTATTTTATTCTGCATTTGGCTAGCTGTCAAATAGTTTCTTGCATAAGGTAAGTACATGTATTGTGGTGAATATATAAAATACAAAATTTCAGGCACATAAATTACCCACAATAAATAAAAAGTATCTAAAAATATCCCTTGATATATACTGTACTTCGTTCATAATTCTCTGAGGTTTTGGTATTATTCAAAAGAGGGATGTAAACACGTAGGTCAGACAAACTGTTCACACATTCATAAAATGTCCTTCCGTTTAGCCTATCCTATTCATGTGGGCTGGAACACACACAGACACACTATATTATTGTTTCTGACAAGCTGTGTGAGGTATCGATATATAAAAGTGGCCTCAGGAAGATCTCACACCATTTCCTAGCAAATAAAACCTATTTTCATTCTGCCAGATTATCTTTTATTTCTGTAGTTTCCATTATATACTGTTATAAAGTCCTTGGTCCTCATGCCACCTGATTCATAATATCTTCATCCACAAATTTCGAGAACTTAAATATTTAGATCACCATTACATCATCATCACAAATGATATTAGGAAAGGGAGTGTGCTTGTTGTGCTAGAATAATGAAATCGAGATTGTGCCTAACACCAAAGTATTTTATGCTTCCCTAATTAGAAATAATTACGTCCCTAGTTACAAATTTAAAATTTAATTCATATATTTAGGCTTAACACTGAGGGTATGAAATAGTCTAGAGCGTGTTTTCTGCTTGTGGTCAAATTGTATAAACCTGAAAGAAATAAAGTCTTATTTATTAAGGAAATTCAAAGTAATATTTACATTTTATAGGACTGACTTGAACGATACCTAATAACCTGGAAATCAAGGTTTTTATTTTGGCGAAGAAACGTTTTTCAGTCTTAATGAGAAACAAAAGTGATATGCAATGTCTATAAAATGCAAAATTATATGCATAAATTGTTGAGAAATTTTTTATCAATTTTTGAAAATAAAAGGCAAGAGATTGCAGAAAAGGATCCACAACTGAAAGAAGTTCTAAGTTCCTAATCTGTTGGAAGTTCTCTGCATTCTCTACATGTCGCTGTAAGAACAATAACAATAATAAACCATATAATCTTACGTGGTGTGTCAGCTGGGTTCCAAACCAGCAGATCAGAAACACGTCACCACCGTATACCACATAAATTACCACTGCTTGACTCACATTTGCGTAGTCTCCCCAGTTCTGGAACAAAAAACTTTATAATAACAATACACAAAGGAAACAATGGAAAACGTTTAAAATCTTTCCTACAAAAAAGTAAATTGAGTCTAGTGAAATTAATCAGAATGCGCATTTTATTTTTGTTGGGGTTTTAATTATTTGGCACTGCACATTTACGGGTATAATGTGTTCAAGCAAGTCCGTAAAAGTAATAAAGAAACTACGAGCTGTCCTGTCGTCTAACACTAGCGAAAACATTCCGTATATATTACCAATATTCGATATTACATTGACAATTTTTTTTCCTTAAAGCACACAGTAATGACGTTCCTCTGTTTGTGGGCCAACTTAAAATTCCACCAACAAATTACAATACGCTCATCAAAACATTTCTTGGAAAATTTTTGAAGCGACTTCCGGAAATGTGACATAAAATTTTACTCTAAGTGTGGCACACAAAATAGAAAGTTTTTAAATTTTGGAAGAGTGGAATTTAGGGATGAAGAACTTGTCCAATACACTCTTGAATTCAGCTAATGCCAGCGGCTGCAGAATTGTCGTGTGGGCTGTTTTTAGGCAGTTTCACAAAATTTAGAAAAGTGACTATTAGCTTCGTCATATCCATCCGCATGGAACAACGTCCCCACTGGACAGATTTTCATTAAATATTTTTATTTCAATATTTTCGAAAGTATTTCGAGAATACTCAAGTTTCATCCAAATCTAACAAAAACAACGGTTGCCTTACATGAACACCTAATTATATTTATAATGATATCTCCTTCGGTTCTTCTTAAAATGAGAAAATTTTCAGAAAAAAATTATAAAGAAATTAAATCACGCATTTTATATACAAAGACTTTTTTAAAATTCTGCCTTTTATGAGACAATGTGGAAAAATATAGTAGAACCGGACAGGCCACAAATGACTACGTTAATATGCTACATGAAAATAGCTACAAACTTACATTCAGAATAAGTAAAATTTATTCCTTTTCCACTGCAACAATGATTGCACGAACCCGTCTGAATGTTACATTATAGTACATTGCCTCTATTATTTTGAGTGAAGTAACGCCTTCTAATAATCTGTCAATTCTTTGCGTGTCTCTATTAATCAAATTTTGGTAAAGTTCGGAATTTAAGTTTTTATTAAAAAATTTTGACCCAATTATTTTTTGCTGGTAACAACACACCAGACACCAACTTTAATATTATGAAGATGATGTTTAAATGACTTATGTGCATTTTTTCACTCCATTAGAGACTGATGTGGGTTTTAACATATCCCCTCAACCACGCCTTGCTTCGCACTACAGTTGTCCCTTCTTGGTCACCATTTCCAAAAGAAATGCAATTCTCATTTACACTTCCACTCTCCTCCCTGCTCCGTGATTCTTTAACCTCGCATTACGTTGCATGTGGTTGTTGTGAGAGATATTAGAATGTTGAAATGACATACAAAACTGTGAAACTTGTAAGACTATTAAGCCCAAGTGTCACAGACGATAGGTTTAAAGAAAAAATTCAACGTACTGGACTCTTACATATGAAGATACTGATGTTTATATATCAGTCGTATTAATATCAGAATTGCAGGCACAGTTACTTTTAGTAATATAATGATATTACAAGAGGTATGGAGTTTTTTAAAACTTTTTATTTTTTACAGGTATTCCCATAAATTTGTCTATCCCAGTGGCCCGCGGTCTAAGAAGTGGGATTGCGGCTTCTTGTTTGGTGGGATTGTGGTTTGGATTCCCGCCGAGGGCATAGATATATGTTTATTGTGAGTATCGTGAGTGGTCAAGCAGAGATTTTTTATTCTTTAAGGCGGTCATCCTGTTGTGTATCGTCAATTATTTATTACAATAGTGCCGTCAATACACAACAGATGTAAAGACCAGATGTATTAGTAAAACTGAATTTTATCTGGCGACATGTTTCGGCCATTAAACGGCCATCCTCAGGTCAACAAATAATAGTATTATTAAGGTACATTTAAATAGTTTATCCAATGGGATCCCATTGTTTACATTAAAACTGGAAACATTAGGAAGTTCTTAATCGTCATTAAAACATTAACATTGTAATAAGATTTAAAATTCCAAACGTTGTGTGTAGGTCTCACGGGGGCTCACTGTATAGGTGGAGGGGGGGGGGGAAGAACGCGTGTCGCATCAGGGTATGTGGGTGCTCAAACACCCCTGTTCTATGTTTACTTTAAGTTATATACTTACGTGGATGGCATGTTCAATGTTGTATTCACCAAGCTATATTTTAGTTCTGGTAACTATGTTGTCGAATTCGCTTATCGAGTGTGTGCGTTGTCACAGCTGCCTCGGTGAAAATGCGCGTGGCGTAAGATATAAGTGGCTTGGATAGAACTCACAATTATTGTTCTGGTGAAGGTTGCTGGCTATACTATCAGTGCCATATGGCGTGTGACCCACGGGTTAGGTTTCGCTGTGTATCATTTGGGCTGTAGTACGTTTGTTACTGTTGGTGAATACAGAATAGTTATTTGTTCCTATGGTACACCGATGTTTATGGGTGTAGCTCGTTGTTGTGTTGGCGTAGCCAGGTGTGTCTCGTTCTGTGCGCGTGCAGTACTGGATACCGGCTGATCAATGTTATTGTTTTAATGATAATTAAGGATTTCATAATGTTTCCAGTTTTAATGTAAACAATGGGATCCCACTGGATAAACTATTTGAATGTACCTTAACATTATTACTTGTTGGATCAGTCGGTATCCAGTACTGCACGCGCACAGAACAAGACACACCTGGCTACACCAACACAAGGAGCTACACCCATAAACATCGGCAACGCACACACTCGATAAGCGAATTCGACAACATAGTTACCAGAAATAAAATATAGCTTGGTGAATACAGCATTGAACATGCCATCCACATAAGTGTATAACTTCAAGTAAACATAAACAGGAGTGTTTTAGCACCCACATACTGTGATGCGACACGCGT
>Ga0123355_10020206_pt1 | contig 10627 bp, 5 predicted proteins | sample TergutEmb28metaG_3_FD_89872 | JGI IMG/M metagenome (GOLD analysis project Ga0123355, IMG submission 89872) | Embiratermes neotenicus P1 segment gut microbial communities from Petit-Saut dam, French Guiana - Emb289 P1 | ecosystem: Host-associated > Arthropoda: Insects > Digestive system > Gut ... | reverse complement strand
CTGTCTCCTGAGATTGCAACGTCTATTAACATACATGTTCCCTTTTCATTATCACGGATTATAATGTCTGGTTTGTTGTTGGGGATAGTTCTGTCAGTTTGTACTTGTTGATTCCACAATATGTTTACCTTGCTTGACTTGTTTCTACTGATTTTGAAAACAAGGCAAGGAGGCAAGGTAACCATATTATTATTATTATTATTATTATTATTATTATTAATATTAATATTGTAACGTACAGTTTCGTCCAAAAGGTTGGTGTCAACCCATCAGGCAGTACCCGGTATCCCATTTCAAAAGACAACAGTGTTTAAAGTATAGTCTATTTAATTTCGTACGTTTGGCGCCGTTTTCTATACGCACGCCTGCAACACGGCAGTCTGCAATAAATCTGAAGGCCACATAAGGCGTTCTGGGCACAGCTACCTGAGTGTGTTTTGAGGTTTCACAGCGAAGGTATAGAGGTTTCTCTCCTCTGTTATCTGACACAGTGCGGTCTGGTCTGTGTAACGACGGGTCAGGGGAATATATTGCCGCACCATAACCTGCACTGATGATGTTACACTGCAGTTTTCCTTCAAACGTATGTATACTCTACCCTATAGCAACGTTTCACATTCCGTAAGATATCCACCCCGTCTACACGCACATAATTTCTGTGCAGGAAGATCCGGTTACCTATTTTTCTTCCCTGAGTTTGCATGGCGACAGAACGCATGATCATAATGGAGATGGGGCACGAGACGTAGTGCCATGGACTACAAGCATGGTATCGCCCGAGTCCACACACGCACTGTCTCTGTTCTAGTCCCCTCCGCTTATGTTCTGGCCTATGTCCACCGGACCAGAAACCTTACTTAACAAAGCTGAACACGTGTTTATCAATACAAACATTCCTGTGGCCATGCCATGATTCACGTGGTCAGTCGCCATCCTTGCCAGAGTTCAACTGCAGGTGTGGTGTACGAAGTAGTGCTTGGGCAAGTTTTTCTTCGACTACTCTTTTCCGTCATTCATCCATGTACATTCATGTATCTATTAACGACACTCTAAAATCTCAGAAGTTAACTGCGTCTATCAATAAAGAACACAAACACAAACACACACACACAAAACATTCGTTTCAACACATTGGCGGGGGGAGTTGGAGTTACAGGGACTAGGCAAGAGGCAAATCGTAACAGCTGGAAGCAAGTATGTAGTTCTTCGAACCCTAAGTCTTCTTTCTGTTGCCTCATTACAGCTCTCTTTTAATTACCTTGGAAGTTAGGTTTAGAACTCGACGTCTTGAAGTCTGAAATTAGCAACGACGACAATGCAGCAGAGCTGACTGTACACGGACGACCATTGTTTATCACGTGGGTAACGTCCGCAGTGTAGACTAGCCCAAGATTGTCCGTTGCTCATAAACGTAATAAATTAGCGGTTTCGCTGCAGTAGTTGTATATTTTTCCCCTTTACTACAGAAATTCGTATTCCTGTATCTAATTACTTCACTGTTTACACGCATATCGTAAGCGTACGGCGTAGAACAGGAAGTATGTAACATTTTGTGTGACGCAGACCTACATATTTCGACTGCATGCATGTTAAAAATTTCCGCACTGCAGACAAGCCATTGGTCAACTGTTCGTTGCCACCGGTACAAGGATCAGTCTGGGGGTTTTGGATTACACCTACTATACATCGTCCCTAAATTATGCCTCGCCGTGTACCACCAAGGGTAACGAGTCAGGCGCCACTGAAGTCTGCAACATTAACTTCTGACAGCAAAAAGAAACGTGTTACCAGGATCAACAAGATAGGAAAGGTACGTGTAAAGTAACATTGAGGTGCTTTCGGATCTTCACAACATGGACTCTTCTCAGATGTACACACCAGTAGCGTACCGAGGAGAGGGTTTTGGGGGGTTCAACCCCCCTCCCCCGAAATTCCGAAGGCCCTCCAAAATCGTGCCAAACACAACCCGATTGTGAAAACTATTAAAAATTGCTGAATTTTGGACGCCAACACACAAAGATATTCGGAAAAAGGCAGTAAAATTCTAAAACTACCTAAGTTCGCAATTGTTTTACATTAGCAATGACAAATAAATTGATTGTCATCATAAAAAGTCTTAAAGTACCAAAAATTAAGAAAATTTTACTATATGAAATGAAATTTCTTGTACCAAATTACAGCTGCCTCCAGAACCCCTGACTAGGGGGCTACCGCGCCCAGATCCCCGTTCTCTCTCTCCTCTGCCCTCAACTGAATTTGTTGAACCCCCAATGAACAAAATTCCTGAGTACGCCACTGGTACACACCATTTAAACCACTGGGGTGACCTTTTGTTTCTGATCATAGTTTGTCCATATATTGTACAGAGGTATTTTCATTATTAGAGAATTTTGTTATACAGGTACGCGCCGCATAACGACGTTTCGGTCGACGACGGATCGCATATAAAATAGTGGTCCCATAATATTATAGTATAATATTATAATATAATACCACTGTGTTACAACTGCCTACAGTATTCAGTATAGTAACATGCTGTACAGGTTTGTAGCCTAGGAGCAATAGGCTATACCATTTAGCCTAGGCGTGTAGTAGGCTATACTGTACTGTTCAGGTTTGTGTAAGTACACGTTCGCGCAACGACGAAATCGCCTAAAGACGCATTTCTAAGAAGGTATCCCAGTCGTAAAGTGACGCATATCTGTATATGTCTTTGAATAATACAAAAATTTCCATGTGTTAGTTATAAGTAATCAGTATATCAACACCACAATTTCATATTTTCACTCTCCGTAATTATGGATCATGCGAACAGCAAACAATCAATAAATGCGCAGGACAGTTATGTCGCCACACGACGTCTACGCATGTGTTATTACGTCACACTACAAAATTTTCGATCATCCCAGCTGGTTGGCATTGTTGGTTCGAATCCCAGCTGGGCATGGATGTTTGTTTCTTGTGCGTGATGAATGTTGTAAAGTAGAGGTCTCCGCGACGGGTCCATCGCTTTCAGAATAGGACGTGTCTGAGTGTGATCGTGAAACCTTGGTAATGAGGAGGCCTTGACCCACTAGGGGCTGTTGCACCATGGGGGAAAATATAAGAAATTTTAATCTACGTTTTATGGTGCCATATTATTTTGTAAACATAATCAATTGTGCAGTAGTAAGTATTAAATATTATCAGTCTTCAAATATGCCTGGATAATTTTCCATGGGAAATGTATCTTAATCACAAAGTGTATTCATCCTGTCGAGAGCAGTAAGTGTCAAGTAATATTGCTCTAAGTAAAATTATCTTAATTTCTCGAAATGCAAATCGATTATTTTTGTTACAAATTGAATTCTATGATACGTGGCCTGCCGGCACTTGCTGTATTTTTCGAATATACCTCGTAAATGTCACGGATGTCCGAAAAATACATTTGAAAAGAAATGTGGACGTTGATTTTCTCTACAACAATTTTCAAAAACTTTTCCTGGGGGGGGGGCGAAGTTTCAGAGAGTTAGTACCTATTACCAATTTCATCATGTAAAGTGTCTGATGTTTTTGTGTGATTTTAGCCAAATTTGAATTTTGTCAACACAATTTAAGGTACATTCCCAATATAAATTTCATAATCCGTCCAATGGGAGCCAAGATATTCCATGCCGACTGATAAAGAGACAGAGGGAAAGACAGACGGAGATACATGACAAACTTTCCACAACTTTGTCAACAAGCCTGAATAACCGCTTTGACACTTGTCACTTCAAATAATTTAACTTTTTTATTACCAGAAACTTTTATATATATGCGGGTACATGATTGAAGGAAGCCAAGATATTTCAGGCTGTATGAAACCTGAATAGAAAACAGTGGTTCGTGTTCCGGCAGATGCAGGTACTTTATTCTGTGCCTGTAAGTCCTGGTTGGCCGTGGAGTTACCTAGCCTGCTGCTGGAGCACATTTACTCGTGAGTAAAGAAGCAGGTAGTGGTAGAGTACATACACCGGAGAAATTAAAATGTCTATTTATTGCGTGTTACATAAGCAGACATGGAAACAGTTAACTGACAGACCAATGTCAGATGCTTGGCAACAATACACTACTTTAACTGTATATGTTCACATTACAACACACTCATTTCGCACATACTCACGCGGATGTAGCGAATGTCAAGGGCGCATTCGAAGGTAAATAAGCAAAATAAATTTGCATTAGTGTGGAAGAAAACCGACTATTCATAAGATAAAGCATGATGCCAAGTGACTTAGTTCTAAATTTAACTTACTTTGCATAATAATGTTATGAAATGAACGGCTCAGTACAGAAGAGCAGAAACTTTTAGGTCACCTCCACTGGGTAAAGTCTTTTCTAAGAAGCTAAACGTCACCCAGCTAGTCAAAATAACCCCTTTTTAATGCCTGAAATTTCATTACCTTATGCACAACATCCAGTTAGGTTTCTTACCCTGAGCCACACAAACTTCAACCACTCCTCTGCACCATATTATTTTGAAGCCTATATTAATATTTCCTATCTGTGCAAGTGCGGTGAAGTAGCTCCTTGCCCTTCACACACTCCGGCAAAAATCGCATAAGCACACATTTCTTCTCCTACGTTTTCTATGAGCCGAAATTAGGGGAAATCTAGAGAAAAGACTACGGACTGGACGACAGAAAATTCGAGTCTTTTATTCCTGACTAACAGATTTCTCTCTTCTCTATAGGGTCCAAGGATATTCTGGCACTCACCCATCCTCCTATATAATGAATATATGGTAGTATTATCTCACGTGATAAAGCGGCCAGAGCGTGAAGCTGATCCCTTGCCTCCAATTTAGTACTAAGCTTAAGACTCCGTGGCACTGCATGTTCATTCCACCGAATATTTTCATGGTGTTATGCGAGATTAAACACAGTGGTCTACATGATCACCCTTCGTAACTTTGTTGTCCCGATGCGCTCAGTCTGGTAGGTGATCTCCTTTCGGGAAACGGGTGTGGTTCACCGAATCACATTTAGTTTTAATTATTTCTTTTTTACTTGTTTTATTTACTCCATTTATTCTTGATATAAAATAACTGAGCGCTATATCCAGTAAAACAACCAGATCATTTCTAGGAAAATGACACAGTCATTTCTCTGTACTCCTACTTACACCACACTCGTACGCGACTGAATTCGCACTGGATTGCTAATGTCCGTTGTCCGCTGCTAACATTTTATCATTTAAATCTCTCCCCTCCTACCTATCACCAACGGTCCCGAATATAAGCTGACATTAACTCACAATGCATGTCATGAACCGTCCGTAACTGATGCCAGCAATCCTAAGAAACAACTACACTAAAAATGATCGGCTACAGTGGATAATCACGTTTTCATAGTTACCTGTGTATGTCACATCTTGTCCCATGATTTGTTCTTTCTAATACAATTATACTTTAAATATTAAACGAGAGCTAAAAGTTAGGGTAAAGTGGACCACAACGCCATGAAGAAATATGGATGAATAAGGCTCCACACATTCTTCGTGTCACCACAAAAGATGAGTTGTCAGTTTCACCGCCAAGGCACTTCGAATTTAGGAGGATGCGTGGAACGCAGAAGCCATCTAGGATTTGTAGAAAAGAGTGAGCAATCTCTTTGCTTCAACCAGAATTCTAACCCTGATCCCTCGGCCACGAACCCCCTAGTATATTTACCGTATTAACTCAGATATGTGACGATGGGATCGGTTGACCTATCATCATGGCGGTGATAATTTCTTACCAAGTTTCTGACACATAGAAGAAAATAAATCTACGCATGTTTATGTTCCAAAATTAATGCAAATTAAGTAAATTTAGTGAAACGCGCCTGATGTTACAGACCTAAATCCTTCAGTAATGGGATTATTTACATATATTACTGTAACGTTAATTTGTTACCACCCTAGTAACAGTTCTTCCACCAACACACGCAAAGTTTGTTAGCTGACTCCGGCAATTATGCACTGAAACCTGACTCGCATAGAATGATACAAGTTTAGAAGTCTGCGTCTGTTCCAGCAGGTGGATGTTGGCGACACTGTACCACGTTGTGTAGTACCTTCATTTGTACAGCGTACATTGTAGCCCCTACCACATATCTGCTTCTATCACAATGACGAGACTTAGTTATAGAAAGTTTAGTAAGACGGTTTTCTGTTGAAGCAATGTAGTTTCCGTTACAGTGCACGTTTTGTAGGGGCTCACAAATCCGTGAAATAGTCTCACAAGGACTGAAATTATTTTTGTTTCTGATTTCTGAGGAAAACATGGCCATAACGCAAAGAAAAGCCTACAAATTTTAAGGTAAACGATACGTTCTCTGAACCGTGCTTCGTGATACACATAGGTGAGAAATACCAACAAGATGCAAAATTTTCTTAAAGATTTATTTCACTTAATTTATCCTCGACATGTTTCGAGCAAGTAGTTGTTCATCGTCATCAGGAGGAGTTCTGTACAAGCAGCTTACAGTATTTCATCATGCATCTTAAGAGGGGTTTCAATCGAATCGCGAAATCGTATCGTGTCAGCCACTAGACACCTCATAAAGATGCATGGGAAAATACTGCAAGCTGCTTGTACAGAACTCCTGATCATGAACAGTTACTTGTTCGAAACATGTCGAGGATAAATTGAGTGAAATAAATTATTGAGAAAAAGTGAGCATCTTGTTGGTCTTTCTCGCGTAGATTATAAGACAATTCGGCTATCATTATTTAGAACACTCTTGTCTCAGACGTGGCTCTGTATTATGGGGCAGAAATTTGTCGACATTTGGGAGAAAAAAACATTTAAATTTGTATTAGACTACACAATAGTAGGCAGTTACAGTGACTGACTACGGGATGGACTTCTGAAGGATCTGAAATTGGAAGCAGGGGATTATGTCCTCTACCTCGTCCAGAATAGTTCTGTGGTCAGCCCAGCAGTGGGTATGGGGTCCCTTCTTCCGGGGGTCAAGGGGCCAAGACGTGAAGTTGACCACTCACCTTCATCTAGTGTCGAGATTAACAAAAACGTGTAACTACATCCCAACTCCTCCTATTATTTCAGAGCGAAGTGCTTAGTTCAACACAGGGACGTCGTTACAATTAAATTATTTACCATCCGAAATATGACCTTCAGAAAGGCACCAAGCAAATGTTATGTAGACAGTTTCACAATTCACAGAGACATTCGCCCTCATAAAATGTGCCCGCATTATGATTTAGTCATTCATCCGCACCTAGCTTATTCTTATAAACATGACACAGTAGATAGGTTCTCGGAAAACATTCTACTGTTTCAAAGAACCCAAGAGGTCTCTACGCATCTGTCGGCATTGCAGCTTCATACTGCGCAGAAAGAGATACGTATCAAGCTTTCTCTTAAGAAATTTTCATTTTCGTGGTGTGGAAATTGAGCGAAACTGTGATTTAACATTTTGTCTCCAAGGCTATAATACATAAGAACACTTCATTTTAAGGGTTTGCTGTAAAAATCAGAGCTAGGAATGAAACTTTTTAGTTTTTACTTCATATGATCAAACACGCAGAGGATCAGCGCGTCCTCATGTGACGGAGTTATTTCTGCTGTATAAGCAATTCCAGAACGTTACTTATCACACGTTGAATACAACATTTACACCTCTTTAGCTCAACAACTTTGCATTGCTATTCATTTTCAACCAATGCCTACGGAATCTGATCTTTCCTTTAACAAAATGGGAGATTATTTCAATGGTTGCTGATTGCATTGTGTGCTGGCATTATCGGTATGTCTGTAGATCGTTTACTGAAGCTTATCGTAAATTGCAGTCAAGAGAAAGGGGGCAAACGGTGGAGCAGTAGGTTGAGGAACTGCGCTTCAAGCCGGAAGGGCGCGGGTTCAATTTTTCATTGACATAATCCTTCCGGCCACATTATGGCCTTGGGGTCAATTCAGTTCCTAACAGAAATGAGTTCCAGGAATATTTCCGGGTGGGTAGAGGAGGCCGGTGAGTAGGTTTAACAATCTTATCACCTTCATGTGCTGATAATCTCGAAATATGGGAGCTTCAGCCTCCTGGAATCATCAGGGCCTTCAATATGCCTATACAATATTGTTTCAACTTTTGCTTTACTCAAGCTAGTGACCGAATAATAGTCGGTACCTAATTTATATATATATATATATATACATAACAAATGTATATAAAATAAAAGTACGAACTATTTGAAATTAAAAAAAAAACTTCAAATTACATTTCTTCCAATGATTCTCGATACCCAGACTAGCCACTACTTCTCGCATGGTTTCCAGACTTCGCCGGCTCGTCTTTCCAGTAAGAGCAGTATTGGAATCCATGAATGAGTATGGAACATAAGTAGAATGATACTGACAGGGGAAAACGGAAGTTCTCGGAGTAAAAACCTGTCCTATTCATAAGTGGTCCACAAATATTTTACATGGAATGGCCCGGGAGTGTAGACTGACCTCCTCATCGAAATCATATTGAAATACTCCTTTCCTAACTCACATTAAACACTTAGAGTCGCCATTATAAAAGAATATGAGTTAAAAGAATCCAGTGAAATAAATGTAAAGGTAAAGCAGTCCCTGTAGCCCTAGACAGGCTCTTTTGGTTCCAGGAGTTTGAGGTTCCCAGAATTACTAAATAATCGGCACATGAAGGTGGCAAGATTGTCATCTGTACGCACCGGCCTCCTTTACCCATAAGACATCCATGGTACTCGTTTCTGTTATAGGCTGAGAAGACCCCGGCCTTAGTTTGGCCGTTTGGCCGGAACGATTAAGTTAATGGAAACTCCAACTGTCCTATCAGGAATCGAACACATTACCTTCCGGCGTGCAGCGCAGAGACTGAACCAACTGCGCCAAAGCAGAAGATAATAATGATTATATGTTTGTCTAATGATTATATTTATCATGATTATACGATTATATGTTTTTATTTAAATTTTACTGTCATTATTCAACTACAATTAATTTGAGACATCTTAATTGCATCCTAAACCACCCTACGCTGAAGACTTCTGCAGTGACAAGAAGGGACGAAATGAATCTAGGAGCAGCTCAGGGTTCAAAATTAAGGTAGTGAAACTTATTGACAATGGCCGTCACGAACTGACTGCGGTGCTGGGGTGGGAGGGTCACACTCTACCGTCGGTATCAGCAGGATTTCTGAAACTGTTGACACAACTGCAGCGTGCTTGACGTCTTTGGAGAAAAGGGGACAAAATGCTAGCGAAACTGAAGGAGAATTCAAAACAGCGTTGTGTTGCAGGCAACCGCAAACAGGGGATCTGGTTTCTGATCTCTGTAAATTGTGCCTTAATCCGTATTTTGTGGTGTTGTTAACTCTGTTATGATAGACTAGATGCTGATGAAAATTAACACATTCTCGGATGCGATGCCGTGAAGTCTGGTAATACATCAATGAGCTCCTGTGGAAGCTTAACGGTTGAAAGGTTACTGTGAAGAGACAGTACCTTTGTCTAAAAGAGTTGTAGGTCTACGTGTCTACCAAACTACACGGCATCACAAGTGATAAGTCAATTTTAATAATCATCGTCGTGAGACATACAACTCAGATTGTTTAGAGTTCTGAATAATGAAAGGCCTCTTTGGCACTCTCTAGCTCATTAACGTGCTACTGAGAAATTTTGGAAAGAATCTAGTATGAAGTCTCTCTAAGTGTACGAGGTAAATATAAAGGTAAGTGGGTCGCTCTGACGGTGCCGTTGGCCGTACACTTAAGGCGTAGATCTGCGGCCGCTCGATTGCTGGGATCGCGGATTCGAATAAGGCTGAGGGAAAGAATTTTCGTCTCTCCTGTTAGTTGTGTGTTCTGTAGGTAGCCTCCTCTCTGGCGAGCCGGTCACTCGTTCAGAGGAGTTCTACCGGGCGTATGAGTGACTGGATTTATGTGATCTGGAAACCTCAGCAAAGAGGTGGCCTGTGTCCGATTTGGCCTTCTGGGCCACAACACAAAAACAAACTGTCGTTTGTTTTCAATATGCATCTAGTTGATCAATATTTGGAACAGCGTAGGTAATATGTACAGTACTATCTTACCTTGTTGTTGTTTACCTTTTGTACATGTTGTATTTTGAGATGTCTTGTGCGTATTATTAGTTTTCTTGTGTGTATTGTTGTAGTTGTCTTCTGTGTATTGTTGAAGTTGTCTTGTGTGCATTGTTGTCATCTTACGTGTATTTATTATACTATGTGTGTATGGTTGTTTTTACTTTAGATACCGGACTGCTGGCTAGAAGTCAGTATTCAGAAGGTCCTGCGACCGGCCACCTCGACACAGGTTTCTCTTGCTTTCCCTGTGTCTATAAGCAAGTCCTGAGATGGTTCCCAAGATTCCACGTTGCCACTACATGCTTCTCATGTAGCCCTCCCGACTTAAATTTATTAGTAACCTATTTCATATTTTGTATACATGTAAAATAACCACTGCCACCGGGTGACAACCCAATTACAGTTTATTATTATTATACGACATGGATGTCTCTTGTCACAGGCCTTTTCTTCCTGGTACTTCTCTTGAACCAGCGGTGATCCCCACTGCTCAGGCTTCAAGCTTCACACTGCAGTACTTTCCGTATTATGTGTGATGTT
>Ga0123355_10020205_pt1 | contig 10628 bp, 3 predicted proteins | sample TergutEmb28metaG_3_FD_89872 | JGI IMG/M metagenome (GOLD analysis project Ga0123355, IMG submission 89872) | Embiratermes neotenicus P1 segment gut microbial communities from Petit-Saut dam, French Guiana - Emb289 P1 | ecosystem: Host-associated > Arthropoda: Insects > Digestive system > Gut ... | reverse complement strand
TGTGTGATGTTCCAAGTATAGCTGTCTTTTGTAGTGAATCTATCGAATGTTTTCCTGGTACAGTTTCCAAATTTTTCTTTAAGCTTCTTGTTACTATTCCAGTGGCTCCAGTTATTACTGGTATAATCGTACATTTCAGGTTCCACATTCGTTGTATTTATTATTATTATTATTATTATTATTATTATTATTATTATTATTATTATTGCGATGTTTATTAACACGTGACACTCGATCTAATGAACGACAGGACAAAAATTCTAGTTTTCGAATAGGGTTACGTTTTATTAAAATGGGGTTAATTAGCTACCTCTTTTTATAATGACCAAATAAATAGTACATCCATGCATAGTTCTATATACAATATTTACTATGCGTGATTGGATTAATTTGTTTCTGACTTTATAAAATGACTTATGTATTGCCGTAAATACGTGTATTTATTCGTGTTGTAATTATTAATTACACTAACAAATGTTGATTTTACTGTTGAATGTGGCAGAGACGTGGTACGTGCCCTGAATAAAACCACTGCCATTTTGTCCACCAACGATTCTGGGTCAAACTTTGATACTTCGTAAGCTATTAATAACTGTCTTTTCATGTTAATATAAGTACTAAATTTTAAGCATATATATTACACATTTTCTTACTGTACGATTACATACTGCATACGTAGGCATTCTGAGCTTTATATCGATACTACGCTAATTAGTAGCTGCTGGTTCCTGTTAAAGTTCAATTGCTGACCCTTTACATTTTCCAGATTATTTAAAATGGCGGGACTTTAACGTTCTTATGTAACAAATAGGCACTGACACCTAATAAAAAGAAATATCTTTTAATGTCCTTCAAAATGTGTTCACTTGAACCTAATACGAACTCGCCTGAATTACTAGAATGGAAGCAATTCTTGTGAAAAGCCGATACCAGTATTTTGACAAACTGATTTATGTATCCCAGTTTTCTTTGACAAATATTTGCAACAAATATTAAGTTGATGTCGCTTTGCTTGCCTTCAGATAACAGATCCTTTTATGATGTGGTATGGTGCAAGAAATACATACAAAAGATATTAGAATTGTGAAATTAATTTTAAGTCTCTTTGGGAGAGGCCTTCTGCCGTTTGGACAATAAACGTTTAGCTACCAGTAGCTTCTCACACTTTTTTTTTTAATTTAACTTTGTGAAGCCTTAGTTTGCTCCGAAATGAAGGATTTCTTCCTGACAGAACATCAGTTGGAGAACCAGCTGCACCCGATAGATGTTTCGACCCGTGCCGGTCATTGCGAAACTATTCTCTTGAGCCTTTCAAAATTTGGCACCGCTTGATAGCGTATTTCAGTATCTCACTTAGTCGTATGTGTTTGTGGAATCTACGTTTATGTTTGTATTTCAATACCAAGAATTAGTTACTCAGTTTTCATTGCATTTCTGTATCGCCTATGAAGAAAATCTTAATTTATGACACAACTATCTACCTACTAGAGCTTTTCTTCGGATGCTAACACTTCCTTAGCTATTCAAAAAATTCTGTACAATTTCTGGAAATTGAAGGCTCATTGCCGTATTCACAAGAAACCGCCCCTCGTTCTTTTCCTGAGCTAGATCAATCCAACCCATGCCCCCACATTTTATTTAAACTACACTTTAATTATTTTCCATCTGCGCCTAGGCCCTGGATGCCTTCCCTTTCTGTCAGTTATCCCCACCAAAATTCTGCAATATACAGCCTTCCACTTTCTTATAAGTACAACATGCTGCGCCCATCTCAGTCATCTTGAGTTGACCAGCCCAACAATATTCGGCGAGGAGTACAGACCATGCAGCTACTCATTGTACAGTATTCATAACATATACTTACTTACTCCATGGAGCAGAGTCCTTCTTCAGAAGCTAACCGGTTCTCAGCTAGTCAAGAAATTCACCGTATTTTATGGAACCCGAAAGTTCATTACCGCATTCAAAAGAGCCCGCCACCTGTCCGTATCCTGAGGCAGCTCGACCCAGTCCATACCCCACATCCCACTTCCTGAAGATCCATCTTAATATTATCCTCCAATCTACGCCTAGGTCTCCCCAGTGGCTCTTTCCCCAGGTTTTCCCACTAAAGTCCTGTACACGCCTTTCCTCTCCCCAAACGCGCTACATTCCCAGTCCGTCTAATTCTTTTACATTTGATCATCCGAACAACACTAGTGAAGAGTGCAGATCATTAAACCCTTTTATGTAGTCTTCTCCCCTACCCTGCTTCCTCCTCCCTCTTCGGCCCAAATATTCTCCTCAACACCCTATTCTCAAACACCCTCAGCCTACTTTCCTCCCTCAATGTCAGCGACGAAGTTTTAGCACCCATACCAAAAATAGACAAAATTACAGTTCTGTATATCCTAATTTTTTTAAGTTTCTGGACGGCAAATTGGAAGACAAAAGATTCTGCACTGAATGATAGCAAATATCCCCTGACTTCAGTCTTCTCTTAGTGTCTTCCTGAATAGAATTGTGATTTGTTAAAGGTTTCCCAGATATTTGAACTCTTCCACCCTTTCAAAGGAACTATTATCTATCTTCATACTGCGACTTCGTCCTGCATTCTGATCTCGAGACATAACCATGTACTTAGTTTAGTCAGCATTTACTTCTAGTCCAATCTTCTTATTAGATACTACTAAAGATACTGTGTTTTTCTTTATAGTATGTATACTTCCTCCAAATATGTCAACATCGTCAGCATAAATCAAAAGCTGGTGTGTACCATTTAACTTCAAATCCATAACATATACAAAAAGAAATTTGTGACGCAGTCTTACAAACTATGTCACTTTGGTCGTTGTAAATAATTAAATTCAACCCCCGTTTTAAAGAATAATATTTTAGTTTTGTTTATTAACCTTGTTTCTCTCGAAGTCCGTCATGACGATACTCGAAACACTAGGTTGCCTGGTACTGATAATTATTGTTAGATGTGAAAGGTACATGAAACAGAAAATTCGCCGTCCTTTATCTACATTTATGTGTGGGCTGATAAGCACGTGGAACACGATAATTTTATTCAGAAAGCGGATGAGAATATTTTAGAAAAACTCCAAATGTCAGTGAGGTTAGCGATGCGTTAAAGGACTGTTAAATTTTGTGTTGTTTTGGTTAATCAGTTACTTTGTTGCACAAATCACTCATATTAGTAAAATAGTTTGAATTGACCTGAGTCTATTCGGTGATTGCTCGCCTGTGAGATATCAAGGGTGACCTACTCCCGTCAAAACTTCAATTTGCCCACGGTGTCTCAAGAGTGACGGATGTCATTAGACAGGATTAGTCGCCACTTTTCGTACACAAACTCAACAGATGCATCGGAATCTTGGCAGTGCCCAGAATGCAGGCAAATTTGTCTCTCAATGGTAGTCGCTGTTGGTGAAATAAATTTTTAAATAATTAATCCATGAAAATCTGTGCATGTGAAGGACAGTTAGTCTGTCACTGACTTGACTGGTTATTAACCGGTTTCAAATGTTATCTGGTGTGTTCAGTTTTTATTATTTATTTGTTGCACTCGGTGAACCTTGATAGCTTTCAGTGTAGTGATTGCCTGCTGACTGGACATCGAAGTACGAACAATCATTTGTGTGGGAAGACATGTCCCTTTCAGTATAACTTTCTTGGGCTAGCACCTACTGCTAACCTGAAAAAGTTATACTGAATGCATTCGCCGTGAAATCATTAGATTATACAATAATTTATTCTCATTATCCAACTGCTTCTTAATTATTGCTGATTCGTTAAGCACATTTTCGCTATAAAGATGAATATCAATTTCAGAAGTATGATCCAACTTTATAATTTAAAGGGCATGTAGATGAATATTAGTATTACAAATTTTGCAACAGGTTGTACTTCTACATTCTGCATCATTTAGTATGAGCTATTTAGATTCAGTGTCCTACAGTAGTAGGATTTGTAAAGTGATCCCGTTACAGGCCTGGTGTGGCCCCGAGGGTGGGTTGAGGTATAGCTCTACTCTTCCATGATCCCGGTGCTAGAAGGGGGTGAGTGATCAGCAGCACGCTCCGACCGCACTTTACCCCCGGAAAAGACGAGGTACCCATTTTACAGGAGGCTGGGTGCGCCCCAGGGCCGGTCTGTACAGGCGGAAAATCTCGTCCCCGCCGGGATTCGATCCCGGACCGTCCAGCCCGTAGCCAGTCGCTATACCGACTGAGCTACCCGACCCACACTGTACACACTACACACAGTGTACCTGTGGCGAGTTCTGGTATAGCAGCTGGATTGTTCGGACTCTTGGCCTCTTGGACCAACAGCATTAACAATTGTACATCGCCTTCACATCTCACGGCGAAGTTAGGACTCATATTCGTGCCTTGAACTTATCCGTTTTTCTGGCCAGGTATATATGAAGTTAAAAAACACAGTGACCTAAACTGTACGCTGTGTACAGTTGATTCCAGTAAAACAGAGGTGTACCTGTAAGGACATCAGACATCTTTTCACGTTCCTCCAGTTCCATATGTCAGGCAATGCGGTAGCACAAAAACCGGATCTTTCGCTACTGATTTACTTCTTAAGCCTGTTTGTATAGAGGTGGACCTCAGTAATAATTTCGGAGACAATAAATTACCTGGTTATTTAGCTACTTAATTTCCCACGTAATTATGTATTACGTTAAGTTTTCAAGTTTCTTTCTGTCTTTCTTTCTTTCTTTCTTAGTCTTGACTCCTGTCTACCTATTCATTGTAGGTTTAGAGGTTTTTGTTGTACCTGATCTCTCTCTCTCTCTCTCTCTCACACACACACACACACACACACACACACACACGCACTCGGTAGGACTCCTCTGGACGAGAGATCGACTCGTCGCAGAGACCTGTACCTGACAACACACAACACTCACAAGAGACAGATATCTATGGCCTGGCGGGGTTCGAACCCACAATCCCAACAAGCGAGCGGCCGCATACCCACGTTATACCGCGCGGCCACTGGGATCAGCAAGTGTCCTATTTCCATCAAATTAACTGAATGTTTCCTAATCTTCCATGCAGGATCAGAACGTCGAATCGTAGGATTTTCTCAGCTTAACAAAGACAATTATAACAATACCATTACAGACCATTACAACGTATTATGCATTCTGTCCTCATACACACTTTAATCTCCTTCTCATATGCATAAAACCTGCGGTTAACCTTAAAATACCGGTAAGACCAACAATGCGCTATTCTATTATTTATGTAACCTTTCTGTTACTGAGTTACTATATGTTTTGGCGCTGTGTATCGCCGTCTTCAAGGAGGTTACAATAACTCTCATTAGAACATACAGCTATGAATAGTTTACAAAGTACGCAGCAATAAATATATTACACTATTCATTGCCATATGTTTTAATGAAAGTTTGATGTAAGCTCCCTGAAGATGGCGGTACACAACCCCGAAACATTTAAGCGCTAAGTGATAGAAAAGATATATAAATTACAGAATAGGTCATTGTTTATGTTACCAGAGTTTTAATATGTCGTAATGCACAGCATGAACAATGTTCAACTAGTTAACCAGTTGGATATACAGCATATAAACAAACACTGCACTTGGTCTGTGTCAAAGCGCTCATCTTGTCTGTGTTGTGTGTGGATCATTTGGACCTCTAACCTACAGTATTGTGGTGAAGCATGTTCGAGTTTATGGCGACGCCGAATAAGTGATCAGTGACCTTCGAACCTGATATGCGGTCGTTTGTCGTCTGAGGCATCTCGCGCCAAGAGCCAGTCCCTTGTATGGTAGCCGCCGACAGACGTTATCTGCTGTCGTAATACAAACGAGAAGGTCCGCATCAAATGATCCTAGTAAATCCAGAATGCGTAGTATAAACTCTTGCGCTACCATGAAGTTATTAATTACAATTTTCCAGTTAGACAGTTACCGCATTACGCAATCCGTGGAACAAACTTTGGCGTAGACAGTGACTTATAGCGAATAACTGTTTATCTCTGAAACCGAGATACTTGATTAATCCAGGTATGTGACAAATATAAGATTTTTTCAGGCTATTCTGGCTTATGTTTTTCAAAGTATTTGGCTTATTACTTAATAAGAGAGTAAATGTACGTGTAATGAGACTTTGAGATGTGTTCGCCCAACTACATTTGCCGTGGAAAAAACAATCAATATTACATATTCTCAGTTTGTGTCTGGGACCTCAGTTATCCAGGATTCAAAATATATGCGCCATATTGTCATCTATGACCTGCCCGGGTCTACAATATTTTTCCACATTATCTCACAAACGGCACGATTTTCAGGAGGTAAAATTATTGAACATAAAACTGCCTTTGACTTTCGGCACAACTTTTGTCTGAAACATTTCTCATTATAATTATAACTCGGCAAGAGGATATCGTAAATGTACATTGGTGTTCATACGTATAGAATGCCTGTTACTGTTGTCAGATTTTAATAAATCTTGAATTTTCTCAACAGATTTTCGAAAAATACTTAAATATAAAATTCATTTGAAATCCTTCCGATGGGAGCAGAGTTTTTCATGCGGGCGTACAGGCGGACGGACAGACATGACGAAGCTAATAGTCGCTATTCGCAGATTTGCGAACTCGCCTAAGAAGGTTGCGACAGCGACACCCGAACTAGCAACAATCGAGTTACAAATCCGCCAACATAACCCGTAAGACACGTAAGGTAAGGTAAATGTAAAGGTTAAGTTCACCCTGGAACAAGCCACGAAGGTCCAAAGGGCAAGTAGTGTGTAGCCCTGCGCTTCACTTAACGTCGGCGCTAGGTGGGGTGGGTGGTCAACGCCACTCCCTGGCCGCTTTATCTCCGGGAAAGTCCCGGTATCCATTGCATAGAAGGCTGGGTGGGACCCAGGACCTGTCTGGACAGGTGCGGGAAATCTCGCCTCCACCGGATTTCGCCGCTCATTAATCCAACAGTTGCACGTTTGATGTATGTACGGTACATGCAGTCTTATATTGCTCCTACATGTTCGGCGTTACGTCATCCTCAGGGACCTCAACACCAAGAATTAAAACTTAATACAATATAATAAACATAATAAATACATATTTGAAGTTCTTAATAATGTTATAAATCTTAATATAGTTACAAGCTACAAATACCATATGTCTAGTGCAACTGACAAGAAGCTTTCCTGAATCTAGTCCGAGGACCTTCCTTACTATATTAATAAACTGAAAGTATGCTGTAAGGACCCAGATTCTATGCGAGATTCAATCAGAAAAACAGGTCGATACGTATATATTTTGAAGAATAAAAGACCAACTTGATGTCACTTGCTATTTTATTTCATTTCTTATGTGCTCAACATGTTTCGAACATTAATATATCCATCATCAGGAGCTTGCGCCTATTCTGTTGAATTACCACATTGGTTGTATTGTTCTTGGTTCGATGTGTGTTGCAGTATCGGTGTGGTTGGTTTGGAGTGGTATCCGTGTTGCAGGCTGAAGCCTGCAACATGTCCGAAACATGTTGAGCATATAAGAAGTGAAATAAAATAACAAGTGACATCAAGATGGTCTTTTATTCTTCAACTATCACAATGATACATGGTCCAATAAACATAGGATTTTTAAAAATGTTCTCTATTGGCCTGAAGATGACCGTTTACGGTCGAAACATGTTGCCTTAATGTAACCTGACTGTATATATTATATCACTGTTTTGACATATTGTGTATTGACGGTATATAATACATTTTACAAAAACGTTTTAAGACCTGATACTCAGAAAATATGTTCTTACAGTCTTAGAAATTTTGTAACTACTGATCTCATTTTGCTTCCTTCAAAGACTGAAATTCTTTCTTGAGAGTTTTATTCATAGCTGTCAGCAGGATGGATGACGGCTAACGAATGTGATTCCGGAACGAATTATCTTCGTTAGCCGAAGTATCACTGTACTGACTTCTAACCAGCAGTCCGGCATCTAAAGTAAAAGCAGCAATACACGCACAGTCACAATCAATGTAGATTCATTGGTTGCTGGTTTATACGCCTACAGACAATTTTTCGGAGGATTTTCTGAAGAAAAAAATGTTTCTATCTTCCTGACGTCTTTGACGCTGATGTTTTATCGTTCCTTATTCTATGTTGCATCCAAATTTGCCTTATTATTAAGTTAATGATATTCGATATACATATTGTTTCATATGTTGATGGAGCCACGTCAACAACATGGACAGCGAATTCTGCAAGGAATTTCGTAATGATTTACCGCATAATTGGATGAGGAAAAGAAGCTTAACGAAGAGCACATCATAAATTTAAATTTTCACCTCGACTATGAATGAACCAAAATTTTGCCTCCGTTATATTTATTTGTCTCGTTTCGAAACTTTTATGTCGCTCTTCATACATTTTCTGAAGCGGCAACCTATTATCTGGGATTCAGACCGCGATACTTCTAAATCATGACTTATTCAGATGCGAGGCGCCAGAGAAGTAACTGAAATTTCTCTTGTTCTTGCATCATCCACGCTCTCTCTTGAGAATTTATATATATATATATATATATATATATATATATATCTTCGTGGGAAAGCTTGCACTTTAAACGCGTAAAGTAAAATTTAATAAATATTTCAGATAAAACACAGATAAGCAAAACCAACATATCCGGTCCATGGAGCACCAATACTGATGCACATAACATGTCACAACACGAGTTACGAGTGTCAATGTATAAGATAAAACCCGCCCAGGATCTCTTAGGGCGATATCTTGCAAACTGTTCTTTTTATAATCTATATGAATCACGTTGTATTCTTTATTTTGGGTGAGTCCTGGCATCTGAATTTTGATGTGCCGACTGTTAGGAAAACTCTGTCTGTTCCATCTTTATAGGCGGTGTAAGCGGGAAGAATGAAGGATGAGAAATCAAGGATGTAGTTTATGTGTATTGTATTACATTACAAGGTCAAGGTGCATTTTTTACTGTGCCTGGCCAGCAAACCAGAAATCATTATAGTCGGTATTTACCTGAAACTCTGCACATTAGACGGGGCTACGTGCTTTCCTTCACGCACTGGCTGCATATCCATTAAAGTACGTCCTCCGGTACACTCTGACAGGCATATGTCAAAAGATAATTTTCACAAAGACCCAAGCACCTTCTCCTCTAAACCTTCTCCGAACTGACAAGTCACTCCCTAACCCACAAAATACGGAATTACACTCTAACTGACCTGGCTACCCTGTACATAACATATAAATATAAACATACGAAACATATACCGCTGTCACACGGCACCATGCAAACCGTACACACGACCTACGCAGCGGCTCTCAGGATCACCACCCATCTACAAACTGGGTGCAGAAAACCATATGCTGCAACTTAATATCTAGTGCTCCTGATGACAAGCGTATGCGCCCGAAACACGTCGAGCTAAGGAAACTTCAATAAATTACATTCTTGCATCAAGTTGGCATTTCAGTTTATTTCATGATGAAGATGCAGGTCAAACAGCCCTCAGATTAATAAATTTACTGTTTTGAAGTTCCCTGTTTAATTGCAGAACCTCTCAGTGCGTAATAAATATAGCGTGAAAGGGTTTATTTTATTCATCTCAGTACTAGCTAAGGGCTTGGTTAGGCTTTGATCCCGAATTTCTCTTAGTTTTACATATTGTTTCATGTTTGTTTATTACAAAGTTTTAAATAAGCGCTGTGAAGTGTGAAATAAAACGAAGTGAATTGCGAAAGAGATTCTTCTAAGAATTTAATTTACTTTCGGCCTTTACGAAGTCTACCTTCACACTCTAATGCCTTCAGCTTATGCGTTTCATTTCGATAATTATCGATACTGAAAATGGCGTGAAGTGAATTTCATCTGACATCTATTGTACAGAAAAAGAACGGACTAAACTGCAGCCTATTTCTTGCCCGGCAAAGCTCCGTTTTAGACGTCATTGGAGCCCGGAATTTTGATTGTGCCTTTAAGTACACTTCGGGGAAGGGGTGGTGATTTGAAAGTTTAAAGGCGGTGATTGTTTGATGATTTCATGACTGGCAGGGTAAAACCTGTCTGAGTGCTACAATATGCAACACATGGTCCGCCCTGGGCGGTAGCACAGTGGTTAAGGTGCTGTGCTACAAATCGGAAGGTCGCTGGTTCGATCCCAGCTGGTGTCAGTGGAATTTTTCGTTGAAACCAAATCCTTCCGATCGCACTACGGCCCTGGGGTCCACTCAGCCTCTAACAAAAATGAGTACCGGCTAAGCAATGTTGTCTTTAAAAGTGTTGTAGATCCCATTGGTGCAACATTATGTTATAACAGAGCAGTTTTTCCACTGGGTCTGCAGTTTTTGCTAGGTGGGTTTTTTTTTGGTGGTGGCCCGCGTTCGCGTAGCAAATGAGATTTCGTCTTGGAAATGTTCAGATACGTTGTTAGTGGAATAGTTGAGTAAAGAGAGACCAAATTGATGTCACTTGTTTTATTATTTCATTATTTAATGCTCAACATGTTTCGGATGTAAATACATCCATCCTCAGGAGCTTTCGACTTATTTGTTGAGTTATTTCATGGGTTGTATTGCTCTGGTTCGATGTGTGTTGGTGTTACGTTGTGGTATGGCT